>ENA-OQER01001600-OQER01001600.1-human-gut-metagenome-genome-assembly--contig:-NODE-1600-length-10538-cov-2.805398_pt1 | contig 10538 bp, 15 predicted proteins | sample MGYA00242797_ERZ504639 | MGnify/ENA primary metagenome ERZ504639 (study PRJEB26092, sample SAMD00036306) | human gut metagenome | host: Homo sapiens | study: EMG produced TPA metagenomics assembly of...
TTCATTGTATTCCATAATCAGTTCTTCTGCCTTGTTATAAACCTTCTGAAAGGATTGCACATTGGGATAACCTTCCCGTTTTACGATCCGCCCCATACTCCTGTGCAAACGCTTTTCCAAATCCTCTAACAGCTCAATTTTCCCTTCCAGAGATTTTCTCTCTTTGCCTTTAAATAGTCCTCGTAACTCTGACAGTTGCTTTTTCAAAGAAGAAATATCCTGCTGTGTGCGTTTTATCTCCCTTGACTGTCCCTGTAATTCATACATGAGTTTCTGCATATCTTTCCATTCCTGCAAATCAATCTTTGGTACAGGTTTCGGCGGCAGCTTAAATTTGAAAATTACTTCCTGTAAAAAGTCTTTCGCACCTCGGATAATCTGACGGAACATATCCGGCAGCCAACCGTATGCCCTTATAGATTGCAACGTTTTATCTGTGATTTTCTCCTGCTTGATTTTCAAAATATCTTCTTCAGGAACGCCCTCAACTAATGCCACATCAACTGTCCGATTCCATTCCTGCCTTGCCGCATTGTCTGCCTTTATCTCCTCTGCTTTCGGATTGTTCTTTCCGATTTTCTTGGTTGCCAGATATACGCCACCCTGTTGGAATACGGACAGTTTTTCTGATTCTTCTTTTACATATCGGTTGATCGTATCGGTAAACAGTTCCTTGACTTCTTTGGTAAAGGCTTTGTTCTTAAACCATTCATCCTTTTTCGTGAAGATATGGCTTTCATAAACTTCCCCTTTGGGGATAATGCTGCACCCCGCCCGAAGATTGCCCTGCTCGTCTAAAACCTCTTTCTTTGTGCGTCTATGCTTCCCCTGCTCATCATAAAACATATTTCTGGTAGCAATTTTCACTTCGGGATGTTCTAACATTTTCCGTTCGCTGAATACGAGATGAATATGGTAATTGGTCATTTTTTTGTTATGATGAAGTGCTGCACTGCATTCCACACCATACCTTTTATGAAAGCTGTCTGTAAAAAGCCTTACCACATCATCTGCCTTGTACTCAACAAAACTTTCAGGAAGTGCAATAATAAACTCCCGCCCTTCAATACATTTCCCCGATGTTCTGCTTGCCTTAAAATCCAACTGATTTTTCTCTCGCAAGGTTTTTCCAGAACTCCTTTGTTGCTCCTTCCGTCTGATAGGTCGCATAGAGATGTTCCTGTCTTTTGGGATTGGAAATATAATCAATTCTTCCTGTCACATCAGACAGCTTGTTTTGTCTGATAAATGAATGTCTGCCTATAAGCATTCTCCTTTCCGGCTCTCGCCTGCTTTGCTGTGAGTAGGTGCATAGGCACCTGTTTACGAACTTATCCGCCTGTCGGCGATTGCCCCCTGCAAGGGCGAATACACAGAGCATAAACGAAGTTTTGTGCGATGGGTGTATTTCGCTCTCAAACGCGCGGGCTTTATAAGGTGCTACCTTTCTCTACCATGTTTCGGCTTTTGCTTTTCATCTTGGGCGTATCCGCCCTTTTTATTTGCCCGTATCCGGCTTATTTTTTATCCCTGACAGCAAACCGATTCTTTACTTTTCTATCTGATTTATTCCGGTATTCTTGCCCGCACATATTCCAAATCGCCGCAGTAGGGCGTTCCAACCAGATACCATTCCATTGCAAGATTCATCTCCATTCTTGTCCGTATCCACCGGTCGTCCACCAGAACTTCCATACACTCTCCGCAGTGAAATCCTGTATCAATCCATAAGTCCATTGACAGCAATCCATATCTGCCATTTTCACAGTTATAACCTAATCTTCCTTCTCTCATTACATGATTCTCCTTTCCAGATTTCTCCTTGTCTACCATCCACAGGGGCGTGCCACGCTCCTGTTCTTATCATCAAGGAAGAATTTACCATCGGAAACTCTCCGGCACTCCTCGTCTGTCCAGATACTCTTTTCTCGCCCGTTCCCGTTCTTCCTCTGTCGGAGCAGTTTTGAATTTTCCATACAGGTCACGCATGACCATCCTGTCTAATTTCTTCTCCAACCCCTGCTTGATTTCTTTTTCACAACTCTCATCTTCAACTAAGTGAAAGCGGAGCAACTGCATAAATAATTCCAGTGATATTTGCACATTTCCCATCTTATCCATCCTTTCCGTGACAGTACGTGACGGTATGTGACAGTCGTGACGGTTATTTTGATACCACCCCGCTGTCAAAAATACCGTCACAACCGTCACGTACTGTCACGCATTCTCTGTATTGTCTTTCCAGAGCCTTAATTTCCGTCCCTCATGGACACGCTCACTCCGAAAGAGAATCCCATACTCTGCATACAACCGTCCTGCAAGAACATTCAGCTTTCTTGTAATAACATGAGGTTGAATGTCCACATTTATCAGTGCAACAAGTGCTGTTGGCGAGCCTTCCCAGTAAGGATTGTCCTTCATAACAAGCTCCGCAATCTCATCCAGTAACGGTTCTGGCGGTTCTTTCCATAATTCCGTCTCCGTCTTTTGCAAATCCCACAACAAGGTTTCTGTATTGCGGATAAGATACAGCTTCTGGTCTTGCTGATCTCTGCCCGATACTTCCAGTGTTGCGGCATTACCTGTCCGTTTTTCTTTCTGAAGAAGAAATGCCCCGTCTGCCGCCCCAAGCAGTCCGCTTGTTCCGGAAATCATGTCAAACTTATCATCCGCATTCTGTTTTCTTGTGTGGTGTATGAGCAGTAAGCAGAGTCCGTGAGCATCTGCAAAACTTTTCAGTCTTGCCATAATCTGATAATCATTTGCGTAACTGTAATTATCGCCGCCAACCTCACGCACTTTCTGAAGCGTATCAATGATAATCAGCTTCGTGTCCTTATGCTCTGCCACAAATCTTGCAAGCTGTTCATCCAGTCCATTTCCAAGCTGACTGGCAGAAACAGAGAAGTAAAGATTATCGGTACTTTCTGTCCCAAACATCCGGTACAGACGCTCCTGCAAGCGGCGGTAATCGTCCTCAAGTGCCAGATACAGCACCGTTCCTTTTCGGGTGGTATAATTCCAAAGCGGTGTACCTGTGCTGACATGGTAGGCAAGCTGTGCCATCAGAAAGCTCTTCCCCAGTTTGGGCGAACCTGCAAAGATATAAGTGCCGGGGTAGAGCAGACCGTCGATCAACGGCTGCTTACTCCGATACTGTGTGTCAAACAGTTCATTCATGGAGATTGTCTGGAGATAGGACGGGTCTGATCGCAACTGCATTTCTCTCTGCAATTCCTCAAAACTCTTGATATTTCCACCATTCTCGGATATACTACTTGTAGCGTTTTTATGAATTGACTGCTCCGTATCTGCGCCAACAGATACATCCGGGGCAGTCTTTTCTTTTTATTTTCCATCCTCGTCCTCTCCTTTCAGACCGCCCAGAATAACAGCGATCAATTCAATGACATTCAGCAGTTCCTCATCCACACCGTTTTCTGCTTCAATCCGCTTCAATTCTGTGAGGACAGCGGAAAGTTCCGTTTTGAGTGCCTTGTATACTCTCGGATTGCCCTGCACCACTACATCCTGATTCAGACAACGGCGGTAGCAATATTCCTGCTTCGGCAGTCCCGATAAGGCAACTGCCTTGTTGATGAGTTCATTTTCTTCGGGCGATGCCCGAAACCCTACTGTAATGTTTCTCCAACGGTTTTTGTTATCTCTGTTTTTAGCTGACATTTTCAATCTCTCCTTTTCCTAAATCGTCTAATCTATCTGCCATTTCCGTCTGTTTTGACGGGAACAGATGAGCGTACTGGTAAGTGATGTCAATGCTTTCATGCCCCACACGGTCTGCAATCGCCACCGCTGAAAATCCCATATCAATCAGCAAACTGATGTGGCTGTGCCGTAAATCATGGATACGGATTCGTTTTACTCCTGCGGCTTTCGCACCTCTGTCCATCTCGTGATGAAGATAACTCTTTGTGACCGTAAAGATTCGGTCTTTCTTCTTCAATCCGTAAAGCATCTGCAAATACTCCCGCATTTCTTCACAAAGGAACTTCGGCATTTTGATGATGCGGTTGCTTTTCTTTGTTTTCGGTGTGGTAATCACATCTTCTCCGTGTAACCGCTGATAGGACTTGTTGATTCTGACCGTTTCTTTCTCAAAATCGAAGTCGGCGGCGGTCAGTGCCAGTAGCTCTCCTTCTCGGATACCGCACCAGTAAAGCATTTCAAAAGCGTAAAAGGAAACTGGCTTGTCCATCATCTCAAATGAGAATTTCTTGTATTCTTCTTTCGTCCAGAACAGCATTTCCTTGTGTTCCTCACTTCCCATATTTCCTGCTTTGGCGGCAGGATTGGAACGCAGCTCATAATACCGCACCGCATGATTAAAGATAGCGGACAACTGATTGTGCAGCGTTTTCAGATAGGTCTGTGAGTATGGCTTTTTCTTTTCGTCCCGATAGGCAAGCATCTCATTCTGCCATGCGATAACCTCTTTTGTGGAAATCTCGCTGATTTTCATCTTGCCGAAATAAGGTAAAATCTTCGTGCGGATGATATGCTCCTTCGTCAGCCATGTGTTCTCCTTCAGACGGCTTTTCATATCCCGGATATACAGTTCGGTAAAGGCTTCAAAACTCATATCCATATCAGAGGAGTTCTGCAACTGGAACATTCGCTCCCATTCCTGTGCTTCTTTCTTGGTAGCAAAGCCACGCTTGCATTTCTGTTTACGCTCGCCTTTCCAGTTGACATATCTCGCCATCACATACCATGTTCCATTGCTCTCGTTCTTGAATACTGGCATTATTCATCCTCCTTTCCTTATTCCTGTCCTGCCTTGTAGGTCATAGTGGTATCCCCTTGGGGATTTCCTGCTCCGTAGAGCCTTTCATAGAAATATTGACGGTTTACCCGTCTGAAATGGTAATAAAGCCTTTTGCTTTCAGTTCCTCATTCAACTTACGGATTAGCTTGTAAGCATACGGCTTTGATACGCTTAGTTCCTGTGCCACTTCTTCGGCACAAATAAATCTGTTTTTCATATAATCAACCCTTTCTTTCGTTTTTATTGCCGTTCTATCCGAATGAAGTTCCAGCAGGTATTCCCTGTTCGGCACTGTGCTGTCCCGATATATCGTAATATGTCAGGCGCTCGCTTGCTGTCTGGCAAGGTCTTTGCGGTTTATACTGTCGGACGGTCATTTTGTTTTCATTAAACCTATTTGTTTAATTCGAGCTTATTATACTAAGCATATTTGTTTGTGTCAAGTGGCTTTTCGGAAAATATTAAACTTTTTTTTTGTATTACCTTGACTTCTCCTAAGCATATCTGCTATACTCATTGTAAAATACATACAAGGAGTGGACACGTTATGGCGATTGGAGAGAGAATACATTTTTTCCGCATTCTGCGTGGGATGACACAAAAATATCTTGGTACGATTGTCGGCTTTCCTGAGCGAAGTGCCGATGTACGTTTAGCACAATACGAAACAGGAACAAGAAAACCGAAAGCGGAACTTACTGCTGCACTGGCACAGGCTCTGGATGTTTCCCCTCATGCCCTCGATGTGCCTGACATTGACAGCTATATCGGACTGATGCACACTTTGTTTACCCTTGAAGATTTGTACGGTCTGACTGTCAGTGAATCAGACGGAGAAATCTGTCTGAAAGTCGATACTTCCAAAGGTAAAGACGCTCACAAACTCCGGAAAATGTTGTATGCCTGGAAAGAGCAGGCTGACAAGCTATCTTCTGAAGAGATCAGTAAAGACAAATACGATGAGTGGCGTTACCACTACCCGGAGTTTGATACTACGCAAACATGGGCAAAAGTCCCATCACAGGCACTTAGCGACGCTCTGGTCGAAATGTTCCAAGACCGACTCAAGCCAGATAAATAAGCACGACAAAAAGCCCTTAGCTATGAGTTTTTACCCACAGCTAAGGGCTTTTTAGATAAATATGGATTTATTTGTTGCACAACCACCTGTCAATCATTCTCTAACCCTAAAACCACTGGATTACAAGAATAATGGCTCTCATGCAACTGTTATCAATTTGTTATCAAAAGACTTTTAAAAGTGCTGCAAACCCGCATAAACGCTGGGTTTACTAAGCATTTTTGTCTACTCAAACTCAATCGTCCCAGGCGGCTTACTGGTAATATCATAAAAGCAGCGGTTTACCCCCTTCACTTCATTGATAATCCTGCTCATAACTCTCTGTAACACCTCGAACGGTATATTGGCAGCTTCCGCTGTCATGAAATCGACCGTATTGACCGCACGCAGTCAACCGCGTAGTCATACGTTCTCTCATCGCCCATGACACCCACGCTTCGCATATTGGTGAGCGCGGCGAAATACTGGTTTGGCATCCACTCCGGTGCCTCTCCATGCTCTTTGCGGTATTCCTCTACCGCGGCATCCACTTCCTCGCGGTAAATGTAATCGGCATCCTGCACGATACGAACCTTCTCTGCAGTTACCTCACCGATAATACGGATACCAAGTCCCGGTCCCGGGAATGGCTGACGGAAGACAAGTTTCTCCGGGATGCCAAGCTCCAGACCCGCTTTGCGGACTTCATCTTTGAAGAGGTTGCGCAGCGGCTCGATGATTTCCTTGAAATCCACATAATCCGGGAGACCGCCGACGTTGTGGTGGGACTTGATCACTGCGGATTCTCCGCCAAGTCCGGACTCTACCACATCCGGGTAGATGGTTCCCTGTGCCAGGAAATCCACGGCTCCGATCTTCTTTGCCTCTTCCTCGAAGACACGGATGAATTCCTCTCCGATAATTTTACGTTTTTTCTCCGGTTCTGTCACACCGGCAAGTTTTCCATAATAACGCTCCTGCGCGTTGACACGGATAAAGTTCAGGTCAAACTGTCCGTTCGGACCGAAAACTTCCTCAACCTCGTCTCCTTCGTTCTTCCGGAGCAGACCATGATCGACGAATACACAGGTAAGCTGTTTTCCAATTGCGCGGGAAAGGAGTCCTGCTGCAACAGAAGAATCCACACCTCCGGATAATGCAAGGAGAACCTTTCCATCACCGACTTTTCACGGATCTCTTTGATTGTATGCTCCACGAAAGAATCCATGCGCCAGGTGCCGGCACATCCACAGATATTTCTTACAAAGTTATGAAGCATCTTGCTTCCCTCTACGGTATGCAGTACTTCCGGATGGAACTGGATTGCATAAGTTTTTTCTCCGGGTTTTCATCTGCCGCTACCGGACAGTCAGCGGTATGTGCTACCACCTGAAATCCCGGTGCCGGCTTGGAAATATAATCAAAATGACTCATCCAGCAGATGGTAGACCCTTCTGCCGAATCCTTTGCCACTCCCTCAAAAAGCGGAGAAGACTTGTCCACGAACACTTCCGTTTTTCCGTACTCACGTACCGGTGCCTTTTCTACTTTTCCACCGAGGATATGATTCATCAACTGCGCACCATAGCACAGACCGAGAACCGGGATACCAAGTTCAAATAATTCTTTCGTGTATGTCGGGGAATCTGCCTCATAGCAGCTGTTCGGGCCGCCGGTGAGGATAATTCCCTTTGGATTCATTGCCTTGATCTGTTCGATGTCGGTACGGTAAGAATAAATCTCACAGTACACATTGCACTCGCGGACACGGCGTGCAACCAGCTGATTGTACTGACCACCAAAGTCAATGACGATGACTTTCTCCTGATCCATATTGTGTTTCCTCCTGTTTTCTAAAATGCATTTTTGCATTTATGTGGTGCATTTTTCAAAAGTACACCATTTTTCTACCATTATAATAAAGCCCCTGCGATTTTACAAGTCACAACCTCACGTTTTCTCGTAAAATGCAATCACATCCGCATAAACTTTTTCATTTTCTTTCTCATTCAGTATTTCATGGCGCATATGCGGATAGGTAATTGTGGAAATATTGGAAAAACCTGCCTGTTTCAGCGTGTCCACGCTGTCTTTGGCACCTTTTTCATACCCGGTGCACGGATCTTCGCTGCCGCGGATCATCAGAATCGGTAATGCCTCATTTACGTCCCGGTAATTTGACACCTGATGCATGGCAGTTGTCAGCATATACAGATCGTGAAAAGCGGAGACGCTAAATCCGTGCCCGCAATACGGATCTTTCAGATATGCCTGTACCACCTGCTCATCGGAACAGATCCAGTCCGCTTCGGTTTTTGCATGTTTTACCTGCTTATTGAAATTTCCCACCGACAGTTGCTGCACCAGCTTGGAATGATACATCGGTCCACGCGCTTGTGAGCAGATTTGTCAGGAAAAACCCTATGCGGATAATCTGTGTTCCCGGATAATTCGGGAATCCGCTCAGTACCACCTTTGCGTAACTGTGTGACTGGGTACAAAGCAGATTCCTTGCAATGATGGTTCCCATGGAATGTGCAAAAATCATCACCTTTTCCGTTTGAAACCGCTCCCTGATATATGCCGTGATCTGTACCTGATCCGACAACAGATAACGGTCACCATCTTTTTCTTTAAAAAACCCCAGCTTTGGAGCATGTTCCCCATGCCCCCGCATGTCCGATGTCACCACCGTAAATCCCGCCTGCCGCAGCTGTTCAGCGAAAGCCTCATAACGCTCCTTATGTTCCTCCATCCCATGAATGATCTGAATGTATCCCCGCGGATGCTCACGTTCAAATACCGCCAGACTCAGCGCGTAACCGTCGGACGCTTTCAATACTATATTTTCCATTTATATCCTCTTCTGCGTTCGTACTTTTAAAACCAGTCCACATTTGTTCCATGTTCCAACTGTTCCGGTGTCATCAAAGACACGGCATCGATAAACCAGTTGCGAAATGTCATCGTCCCTCTCTTTTGTGCGGCGGTTTCTTTTGCGGCAAGTTCTCCTGCAATGCCAGTAAACGCACAGCATGCCACTGCACTTCTCCACCGAATTTTCCGCACTTAAAAAAAGCGCCAAGCATCACGGTGGACATACAGCCGCTTCCCGTAATCCTTGCCATCATTGGGCTTCCATTATGACACCGGTAGACGCAGCTTCCATCCGTGATCAGATCAGCTTCTCCGGATGCGACAAGAATCATCTGATTTTCCTTTGCATACTGCTTCATCAGCTCCGGCAAATCCGTTTCTTCTGCTTCCGCCAGCGCATCCTCGGCTGCATCCACCCCGGTAACCGTTCCACAGTTGTGCAGCAATGCCTGTATTTCCGAATAATTTCCCCGGATACAGGTCGGATGGATTATTTTCATCAACTCCAGACATTTTTCACGCCGATAGGAAGACCCCGACACCCCGACCGGATCAATCACGATCGGATGCCCCAGCGCATGCGCCGCTTTCCGGCAGCCTTCATCGCCTCATAATCCGAGATGGCCCCGAAATTACAGATCAGTGCCGCTGTACCTGCCGTGATCTCTTCCACCTCACAGGGATGGTGTGCCATCGTCGGTGACGCACCTGCCGCCAGAAGGATATTCGCACAATCGTTGACCGTCACGGCATTTGTGATACAGTGGATAATCGGACGTTTCTGTTGTATTTTCTCATAAATTTCCACCACTTTTTCCCCGGAAAATTTCATCACAGTTTCTCCCGTCTTTGTATTTCACCGTCCAGAATTCCTGCCTTTTTCATTGGAATGGTCACGATAATTGCAATGATCGTACCACCACAGGTACTGATCAAAAACGGCACTACAAATGTAAACAATGCCGCTGCTTTATTCCCCATAATCAGATACGCAATCGGATAAGAAAGCATTCCACCGATGATACCGGTTCCAAACACTTCTCCCACGTATGCAAACGGAAGCTTTTTCCCATACTGGTAAAGCAGTCCTGCAAGCAGTGCACCACACATACTTCCCGGAAATGCCAGTGGGCTGCCAAGCCCTGTCAGATTACGGATCAATGCCGCCATAAAAGCCTGTGCCAGCCCCCACCATGGTCCGACCGTTACCGCGCACAGTACATTCACCAGATGCTGTACCGGCGCACATTTTGAGCCCAATACCGGGAAAGAAAACATACTCCCGACCACAGCCACCGCCGTGAAAAGTGCCGTCAATGTCAATTTTTTTATCTGCAGATGATTCTTCATTTTGCTTTTTTACTCCTCTTTTGTTCCCTTTATATGATCTGTTCTACAAGTTCTCCAAGATGCCGGGTGCCTGTCTCAATATCCTCGCAGGCAAAAATGCCGCTGACAACTGCGACACCCGCGATGCCTCTGCCTTTAACTGCAAAACATTCTCTGCCGTGATTCCCCCGATTGCCACAACCGGAATTTTCACGCTGTGGCAGATTTCTTCCAGCAGCTCGTGCTTCATCGGAATGGCATCCTTTTTGGTTGTAGAGCCAAACACAGCACCACTTCCCAGATAATCAGCACCTCCCGCTTCTGCGGCTTTCGCCTGTTCCACGGTTTTTGCCGTCACACCAATGATTTTATCCGGCCCGAGAATCTCACGCGCGTGCGCCAGTTCCATATCGGACTGTCCAATATGAACCCCCGTCCGCGCCGACTTTTGCCGCCAGTTCCACATCATCATCCAGAATGAGTTTC
>ENA-OQER01001601-OQER01001601.1-human-gut-metagenome-genome-assembly--contig:-NODE-1601-length-10538-cov-1.698972_pt1 | contig 10538 bp, 11 predicted proteins | sample MGYA00242797_ERZ504639 | MGnify/ENA primary metagenome ERZ504639 (study PRJEB26092, sample SAMD00036306) | human gut metagenome | host: Homo sapiens | study: EMG produced TPA metagenomics assembly of...
TCAAGTCCCAAAGCTTGGCAACATCATTCATGGCTGTGCTGCGGGCGCCCATATCGCTGATGCGACTCATCTTGCTGCGCTGCATTGCCTGCTTGGCATTATCGTTGGCACGGTCCAGAAGCTGTCTCTTATCCCTCTGCTGGCCACGCGAATGCTCACGCACCACCGCGCAATCCGCTAAGCCATGATTCAAGCTCTTCACGCCGGGCCGGCTCGATGGGAACAATCACCTCGCGCGGCACCGGAGAGATAGGAGCCAACAAATCCGCACGACCGGTCTGATCCTGCCGCTCGTTACGTTCCCTGGTAGCTTGCGCGCGTGCCACCGCATCGGTCGCCGTCACGATTTGCGTCGATCCGATGGCATTGCGTTGTTCGGTGACAACAGTCGACTGCGAAGCCCTAATCGTCTCCCCTGCGGTTTCCGAATACACCTGCACAATAAGGTCGGCAATCAGCTCCTCATCCGTCACATCCTCAACCCGTTCCACACTCCAATTGCGTTCACCTCGGATGGAACCGGCACGCACGTAAAACGCGTGCACGGAAGCTTCCAGCTCGTCCGAATCGACGCCGAAGAAATCCGCATCGACATCGGAATCGAACACCACGGCATTCTGCTCAACCACTGTGGACAGCATCTGGATCTGATCGCGCAACCGAGCCGCTTTCTCGAACTCCAACTCGTCGCTGGCCTCCTTCATTTCACGCGTGAGCTGTGCGATATACGATTTGCCGATGCGACCGGTTAATACGCCAATAAGCTGTTCGCACATCTTCCGGTGTTCCTCGACGCTGATACGTCCAATGCAAGGGGCCGAACATTTGCCGATGGACGCAAGCAAACATGGACGATGAGTGATTTCCGCCTTATGATAAACGTTCTGCGAACAGGTGCGCACAGGAAAAGTCTTGAGGAGACGGTCGAGACTGTGACGCAGATCCCATACTTTGGCGTACGGGCCGAAATATCTTGTATCGCGGCGTTTGCGGCTTCTGGTCACCCACACCCGCGGCACGCGTTCACCGGATGAGATCGCCAGATACGGATAGTTTTGTCGTCGCGGAACACAACGTTGAATCGTGGGTCAAACTCTTTGATCCACGTGTATTCCAACGTCAATGACTCAAGTTCGGTACCAACGACCGTCCATTCCAGGTTGCGGGCCGTCAATACCATGGTTTGAGTGCGGGGATGCAGCTGATACAACGGTTGGAAATAATTGGTCAAACGGTTGCGCAGGTTTTTCGCCTTGCCTACGTAAATGACCCTGCCTTCACCATCTCGCCACTTGTATACGCCCGCTGCGCCGGAATGTCGGATGTTTTCGGACGAAACAGGTCACGTGAATCCCCCAGCAGAGGCGCGCCGTTCTTGTTTACGTCTTTGCCGGGAGAATCATCACCACTGACACTGAAACCGCCGCCGTTCAACTGTTCGGCGGTTTTGCGCCAAACCTCCTGCTGTGCTGCTCGATGGGTGTGTCACAGCATGCCCTTAAGGAACTTGCCGGTCCAAGACTGTTCGCATTGAGCCACCTGTTCCGGCGTACCTTCGGTAACGATGGTGCCGCCTCCGTCACCGCCTTCCGGCCCAAGGTCGATGATCCAATCGGCCGACTTGACCACATCGAGATTGTGTTCAATGACAATAACGGTATTGCCCTTATCCACCAATCCCTGCAAGACAAGCAGCAGTTTGCGCACATCTTCAAAATGCAAACCCGTGGTAGGTTCGTCAAGAATATACACGGTTTTGCCCGTAGACCTTCGCTGCAACTCGGTCGCAAGCTTCACGCGCTGCGATTCGCCGCCGGAAAGCGTTGGAGCAGGCTGTCCGAGTCGGATATACAAGTCCGACCTGCACAAGCGTGTCGAGATAGCGGGAGATGGAGGGATACGCTTTGAAGAACTGGGCACCTCTTCGATCGGCATGCCAAGCACGTCGCAACGGATTTGCCATTGTATTTCACCTCCAACGTTTCGCGGTTGTAGCGTTTGCCATGGCATTCCTCACAGTCCACATACACGTCCGGCAGGAAGTTCATTTCGATCTTCAAAGTGCCGTCGCCATGGCATGCTTCGCACCGGCCACCCTTGACATTGAACGAGAACCGCCCCGGACCGTATCCACGGACTTGCGCTTCAGGGTTTTGGCGAACAGCGTGCGGATCTTATCCCATACTCCGGTATAGGTGGCCGGATTGGAACGCGGAGTGCGTCCGATCGGATTCTGGTCAACGTGGATCACTTTGTCGCACTGGCCCACACCTTCCACACGGGTATGCTTGCCGGGCACGATGCGCGCACCGTTGAGTTTGTCGGCAAGCACCGGGTACAGAATCTGATTGACCAAAGTGGATTTACCGGAACCCGAAACACCCGTCACGCAAGTGAATACTCCCAGTGGGAAGTTGACCGTCAAATCCTTCAGATTGTTTTCGCGGGCTCCAACCACGCGCAACTGCTTGGTCTTACGTACTTTGCGACGGGACTGCGGGACCTCGATCTTTCGGCGGCCGGCAATGTAGTCGCCCGTAACCGAACGCGGAGCGTCAACGAGCTTTTTCGCGGGACCGGAATAGATCACTTCGCCGCCATGCTCGCCAGCTCCAGGTCCGATGTCAATAACCCAATCAGCGTTCTTGATAGTGTCTTCGTCATGCTCCACAACGATCAGCGTGTTGCCAAGATCGCGCAGATGATGCAGAGTGGTGATCAGCCGCTCATTGTCACGCTGGTGCAAGCCGATGGATGGTTCGTCGAGCACATACATCACGCCCACCAAACCGGAACCGATCTGGGTCGCCAAACGAATACGTTGCGCCTCGCCGCCAGACAAGGTTTTGGCGGCACGAGACAGTGTCAGATAGTTCAGTCCGACGTCGTTGAGGAATCCAAGACGGGCACGAATCTCCTTCAACACCTCGCCGGCGATCTGCGCGGCCGACCCTTCAAGCTGCAAGCCGTCCATCCATGCGAGGCTTGTCTCAGCGGACATGTCGCACACATCGGCAATGGATTCCCCGCCAACGGTCACCGCCAGCACTTCCGGACGAAGCCTACGGCCTTGGCATGCCTGACAAGGTACTTCACGCATATACGATTCGTAATACTGCTTCATCTGATCGGAGTCGGTCTCGTCATGCCTACGCATCAGCGTACGCACCACGCCTTCGAAACCGGTGGAATATTCGCGCATACGACCCCAACGGTTACGATACGAGACCTGCACCTTGAAATCACGCCCATACATAATGGCTTGACGGGCCTCTTCCGGAAGATCCTTCCAAGGGGTGTCGAGATCGAAACCCATCTCATCGCCGAGCCCCTCAAGCACATGGCGATAATATTCGCCGGTGCCTTTGGTCATGCCCACGGTTCGATGGCGTTCTCATTCAGTGTCTTGCTGGGATCGGGAATCACCAGTTCCGGATCAATCTCCAGCTTGTATCCGATGCCCGTGCATACCGGGCAGGCACCGTACGGGGCGTGAACGAGAACGTGCGCGGCTCAATCTCATCAAGTTCAAGCTGATGCCCGTTCGGGCATGCGCGTTTTCGGAAAAAGGCTTACGGCGTCAGGATCCTTCTCATCCAAATCCACAAAATCGGCACCACGATACCCTTGGCGAGCTTCAATGCGGTTTCAATGGAATCGGTCAGACGCTGACGGATGCCGTCCTTGACCACCAGTCGATCCACCACCACTTCGATGGTGTGCTTTTTCTGCTTGGTGAGTTTGATGTCGTCGGACAGCTGCTTCATTTCGCCGTCAATCAGCGCTCGTGCGTAGCCGTCGCCCCGCAAGAGTTCAAGCAGATCCTCGAACTCGCCCTTACGCCCACGGACGACCGGTGCGAGAATCTGGAATCGTGTGCGCTCCGGATACTGCAGCAACGCGTCCACCATCTGTTGCGGCGTCTGTGCGCTGACCAACGCGCCGCATTCCGGGCAATGCGGAATGCCAGTGCGGGCAAACAGCAATCTCAGATAATCGTAAATCTCGTAATCGTGCCGACAGTCGAACGTGGATTGCGGTTCGTGGTCTTCTGATCGATCGACACCGCAGGGCTCAAACCTTCGATGAAATCGACGTCGGGCTTGTCCATTTGCCCCAGGAACTGCCTTGCGTACGCCGACAGCGACTCCACATATCTGCGTTGGCCTTCGGCGAATAACGTATCGAAGGCGAGCGAGGATTTGCCAGAACCCGACAGTCCGGTGAACACCACCATGCGATTGCGCGGAAACTCAAGATCCACGTTCTTCAGATTATGCTCGCGAGCGCCTTGGATGGTGATTTTGAGGTCGTTGGGCAGGTGCTTGAGGTCGGCTGTAAGTGAACCGTTTTTCGTTTTGAGAGGGGCTTTTTTGATTTCTCTTGCGAGGAATGCGTCGCTGGTGAGAACGCGTTCGACTATGACGTCGCCGTTTGCTGCGTTGTTGCGTTTGGTTGCCACGGCTTGCCTCCGCTGGTGGTTGTTCTTTGTTCTAGTTGTTTAGGATACCTCATTTTCGTTATGATTTCGAACAGGTGTTCTATTTGTGGTGTGTTGTGTTCCATTGGTGTTGGTTGTGGAGTATTGTCATTGCGTCGTTGATGGGGATGCGTTCTTGTTCGATTCGTAGGTAGGTTGTGTTTTTCCCGGTGCAGAGTTGTTCGTATAAGTTTCTTTCGTGTTGTGTGAGTCCTGGTGTTGGTTTGGGGTCGCGTGTTTTGAGGGGTTGTTTTTTGGTGTCGAGTTTGGTGCCGTATGGTTCGTATGTTTTGTATGCTGTGCTGTCCATGAGTATGGAGTCGCAGGTGATGCCGGTTTGTCGTAGTTCGGAGAGTATTTCGAGGCCGTCTGCGTCTATGTCTCCCCAGTAGATGATGTGGGGTGTGGTTGTGATCCAAGGTAGTAGTGTTTTGATTCGGGTTGCCGCGTGTCCGCTGCCGAATATGCAGATGGCGTGTTCTGTTGTGGGTATGGCTTGGTAGGTGTCTTTGTTTTCCACGATGATGATGTGGGTGATGTCGTGTGGCGCGCGTCTGTCCATGGTTGTGTCACGATGAGGTCTGGTTGGTTGTGGTGTTGTGTGTCGAGAAGTCGGAGTCGGATTTCTCCGTGGCGGTCGTTGAGGGCTAGTTGTTCTCGTTTGAGGAGTTTGCAGATTGCTTTGCAGCGGTTTGATGGTTGTTTTGCCTAGCCATTTTGCGCTGAATCCGGGGATGGGGACCATGCGTGGGGTCATGTTTTCGGTGTTGTGGGTGGCGAAGTAGTGTGCGGCTTGTATGACGAGGTTGAAGTCGGTGTCGTCGTGGTTTTTGAGGATTTTGGCGATGTCTATGGAGGTGTTGGAGTCGAGGTTGAATTGGTTGGTGATGGTGTGTGCGCGTTGGTGTTCGCGTTGGTAGAGTTTGCGTGTTTGTGGTGTGGTGATGTTGAGGGCCGTGTTGAGGTCGGGTATGGTTACCGAGTCGATGAGTTGGCTGGTTTGCCGGACGATTCCGTTGGAGATGATTTTGGTTTTTTCGCTGGTTTCGCAGTGGTGTTGTTGTGCCAGTTGCGGATGGCTTCGTCTTGGGCACGGATGTGCGTGTAATGGGCTTCGAGTTCGGCTTGTTTGGGTAGTCGGATGGTTTTGCGCAACGGCCAGGAGGTGTTGGCGTCATACATGTGCTTGGTGAGATAGTCGGTGACGTATCCGTTGAGTTGGCTGTGGATGTCGCTGTTGGTGGTGCTTCTGGCCGTTGCCATGGGTCATGCCTCCGTTGTTGGTTTCGCGGGTGCGGTGGTGGGCTGCGTTTCGTCCTGTGTGATGGTTTTGCTGTCGAGTTCCTGTAGGTATGAGTTGCCGGTGGATGGGTCTTTGTATGCGACGTATGCTCTGTTGGCGACGTTGAGGATTTCCGCGGTTTTGCTTTCCGGGGCGGAGACGATGATTTGGAAGCCGAGTCGGGGTAGTACGGCGAGCGCGCGTTTGGTGTAGCGGCCGTCGGCTTTGATGAGTGCTTCGTCGAGGAAGAGCGTGGTGTAGGTGGGGCGTGCGGTGAGGTCGCCGCCGAGGAGGTAGATGAGGGCTGCGCCGTAGACGAATGAGGTGAGTTCTTGGAGGGCTCCGCCGGATTTTCCGCCGGTGGAGCTGATGCGTTCGTCGGGGGCGTTGTGTGGTGCACGATTGCGTAGAATGAGCTGCGTACGCGTGGTCGAGGTTGCGTGCGCCGTATGCTTTGATGCCGTTGGTGTCGTGTATTTTGTCGAGTTCGTTGTGCAGTCTGTTCACGAATGTTTCGCAGTTGTTGAATGCTTTGCGTGTTTCCGTGGGATTGTCGCTTGCGTTGCGCGTCCAGTCTTCCAGTTTTGACAGGATGCGGCTGAGGGTTGTTTCGAATTGTCGGTCGATTGGGCTGAAGGTCACGTCGAGTGATAGTCTGCCGCCTTGTGGGCCGAATTGTTGTCCTTTGAGCATGCTGTTGATGCGGTTGAGTTGTTCTTTGATGTTTTCTTCGTCGGTGCGTAGCGCGCGGTTGAGCTGTTGGAAGCTCATGTAGAGTTTTTTGACGCTGTTGGCGTATTCTTCGTCGGTTGCGGCGCGGGTGACGAGCATGTTGAGTTCGTCGAGTTCGTCGAGGAAGTATCGGTAGTCTTCCACGCTTGCCATGACGGTGTTGTCGTCTGTGGAGTGGTTTTTGAGGTAGTCGTCCATGATGCGTTCCGTGTCGGCGCGCAGTTGGTTGGATCTGGCGTCGATTTCTTGGATTCGTGTGCGTGCGATGCGTGCGATGTTGCGTAGCGCGCGCGTGTGGAATGGTGTTTCGCTTTCATGGTCGAAGAGGCCTGCGATGAGTTTTGGCCGGTCTTGCGCGCGTACGGATGCGCCGAAGCAGTTCTCGTATGCGTCGGCGAGTAGGTTCGATACCATGCTGGATAGTGTGGCGTCGTCGAAGTCGTCGTTGCCGTAGGCGTCGAGCCATGCTTGTTCGGCTTGGACGGCGTGTGGCTTGTCGAGGTCGTCTTCGGCTTGGTACTGGTTTCTGTTTTCGGCGGTGGCCTGTTGGTTGAGCTGTTTCAGTTCGGTTTGCAGTTGGCCGAGTTCCGGGTCGTTTTCGATGCGTTCGATCTGCCTGCGGATTCGCGTTTCCTGTTCCCGTAGTCCGTTCACGTCGATTTTGCTCCATGGCATGTCTGCTACGATTCGTGCGAGCTCGTGCTCGTCTTGCAGCAGGCTGATGGCGTTGGACATTTGTTCGCTTCGACGGTCGGCGTTCTGCAACGCCTGCTCCGCCTTGTCGAGTTGGTTTTTCAGTTCGGCCAGGTATTGTTCGTTCATGAAGCCGATGACCTGGTGTAGTCCTTTGCTGCCGTGGAATCCACGGTCGCCGGATTTGATTTGTCCATCGGACTGCACTTGTCGTTCGTCATGGTTCATGTCGTCGATGGCGTGCACGCAACGCGCGTCGAACCGTGGCGACGTCGTCTGGTTTTTCAGCCATCCGGCGAACGGAGAGTCCTCCTGGTATTGCAGTTTCGACGACATCCAGCCTTCGCTGGCGGAGGATTCGTATTGCATGCCGGTGTCGATGAACCGCCACGTGCGTCGTGTCATGAGTTTCGGGTCGATGGCGCTGATTTTCGCCGCGAATCCTTGCTCGTGGCGTTTGTCGACGAGGATGGTCTGCGCGATGGGCGCGTAGGTGACGTTCATTGCCAGACGCCACTGTTCGTCCTGTTCGTTCACGTCCATCAGTTCGGCCACATACGGCAGTTCGGACGCGTCCAATCCGGTCGCCCGCATGATAAGCGTGCGCGCGTCGTCCATGTCATCGCTGATGCGCGTCCTGTGCGTGAGTTTGCGCTGATAGTCCCGTCGTAGGCTGTCACGGTCGCGCTGGCGGTCGTGACGCTCCCCTACCAGCTGCTGGAATCTGGCGTTCGCGTCCTTCAACCGTTCCTCGTATGTGTCGAGCGTTTCGGCGAGCATGGCGCGTTTGGCGTCCCATGTCTGCTCGCTGTCGGGAAGCCTGCCTTCGACCTGTTCGAATCGTTCGGCTATGGCATGACGTTGCTGCTCGCCTCGTCGATGTCCTGGCGCACGCGTTGAAGATCCTTGCCGAGCTGCTGCAGACTGCGCCGTCGATGCCTTGGATACGTTCCTTGACGGCGTCGATTCGCGTGTTGAGCTCGCGACGCGCTGCATCGCCCGATCGATGGCCTCCTGCGACTCCTTGACCTTGCGCTGCGCGGCCGGCAGACCAGCGCGCACTTCGCTGGCCATGCGCGAGCGCGCCCATGCGGACAGTGTTGCGTTGCCATGTTCGCTGTCGGTTGATGGGTTCGTATTCGCGTCGTTCGCTGGTTTGCTTTGCGTATTCGCCGTAGCGTGTCTGGATGTTTTGCAGGATGGCGACGCGGGCCATTTTGTCTTCCATGCTGTGGAAGTTTTCGTTGAACCGGTTGTAGTCGTCGACGGTTTCGTGGGCGAGGCGGATGGATTCGGGTATGTCGAGCACGCCTTGCTTGAAGATGTCGTCGAGTTTTGAGGGGGCGTCCGCCGATTGTATTTTGTGCAGGAGGCGGCAGGCGTCGACGCTTAGGCCCATGTCCTGCCAGATGGAGGCGTGGAATCCGCGGCGTTGGTGTGCGTGGTGCATTCCGGATAGGTTTTTTCGAACATGGACCGGGTGAATGGTGTGTTGCGGTACAGGTCCATGAGTCGTGGGTCGATGGTTCGGTTCCAGGTGATGTAGCGGCGGCGTAGTCCGTCTGTCCGTCTCCGGCGTTCAGGTAGAGGAATTTGCCGCAGGAGAGCAGTCCTCCGTCGGTTTTGTTCACGTAGGTGTCGACGATTGCGCCCCAAATGTTCTGTGGGGTGCCGTCGGCGTCTTTGCCGCGCAGGAAGATCGGCGTTTCGCCGTTTTCGCTATCGCTTACGCCGATCATGCCACGCAGGTAGGTGTAGTCGTTGCGTTCCGACGTCCGGAGTTCGACGCCTTGTTGTAGGGGGTTCCGGATGGGTAGAGGAGTGAGATTTGCGCGTCGACGAGTGTGGATTTGCCTGATTCGCTGGCGCGGCGAGCAGGGTCACCGGCATGGTTTCGTCCATGGATGGGCGGAATTCGTGCCAGCCGCCGTATGAGCCCAGTTGACGATTTGTCGGCTTTGTAGCATCCACTTGTCGGAAACGATCTTCATGCCGTCTGCCATCAGTGTTCCTCCTCGTCGAAACGGTTGTCGTCGGTGTTGAAATCGAATGCGTCTTGTTCTATGTCTTCCATGGGCCTGTCGTCCGGGCCGGCGTTGGTGCGGCCGTCGGCGGATGCGTTCTCGTCCGTGGTTTCGGATCCGAGCCACTGGTCGGCGAGGCCGCGGTCGAGCACCATGGGCACCAGTGGCGTGAGGACGTACATGTCGTCGTCTTCGATCGGCGCGAGATACCCGTAGGTGCGCATGCGTGAGATGATGGACGTGATTTTCTTCGCAGTGCCTTCCTCGTCGTTGCTGGCGGTGAGGAATCCCGCGCCGGTGGCGAGCAATGCGCGGATGTCGTCGAAGCTGATAAGCCAGTCGCATGGTTCGGCGTTCTGGTTTTCGTATTCCAACGCTTTGATGCGTAGCGCGGCAAGCGTGGCGGCCTCCTCGCGGGTGAGGCTCATACGTGTTTTCAACGAACGGATGCATGTCTCCGAGTCGGTGACCGGCGACGCGTACATGATGCGGTATTTCGTGTTGTCGACCAGTCTGAGCATGTCGTTGTTGAGCGAACGTTCCACGACCTCACGGTTCTCGCAGGCGAGGTCATACAGGCTGCCGTCGATGTAGCGTTCGCGTTTGAGCGCGATCGCGGCCATGCGCGCTTCGACGGGCATGTCGCCGGTGTCGCCGTTGAACAGCGCGGTCGAGGCCTGCTGGCTGCCGGCCTCTTCCAATACCGGCTCCCCTTCTGTCAGGATCGTTTCCTCGATGTTGGCTTCGATATCGTCCGTCATGCTTATCTCTCCTCGATGATGTCGTCGAGCGTCGTTTCGGTGGTGAGAATGGGTTTGGTGCGCCATACGCGTTCGCTGCCGTCGATCGATATGCAGCGCCATGTCACGTATGACGAGTCGCCCTGCGTGCGCAGGACGCTGAGGAAGCCGACCAGTTCGCTTTCCCTCCGTTCGGCTTTCGGCAGCTGGTTGAAGCTTGCCGCGAGGTCCACGAACATGCCGTCCGATGTCGTCACCGGATTGCTGCGGATAAGCCTGATCATGCGCGTCAGCCGTGGCCCGCATATTTCGACCATGTTCTTGAGGTCCGGCGCTTCGATGGTCGCCGCTGGGGCGTCGTTCAGGCTGGATGATGCGGCGCGCGCCATTGATCTGGCCGGACGAGATGGCAATGTTGGGAATTTCGCCTGGCCGGCGTCCGTATGGTAGGGCTGGCTTTGGTCATTGGGATGGGCTTTGGCTTCGGCGCTGGTCTTTGCGAACAGCTGGTTGAGTTTGGCGAGCATGGTCCGGTAGCTCGTGTCGGTCTGCTGGCGTACGAGACGGCTGACCGCTCGTCGGACGTG
>ENA-OQER01001602-OQER01001602.1-human-gut-metagenome-genome-assembly--contig:-NODE-1602-length-10525-cov-2.169167_pt1 | contig 10525 bp, 15 predicted proteins | sample MGYA00242797_ERZ504639 | MGnify/ENA primary metagenome ERZ504639 (study PRJEB26092, sample SAMD00036306) | human gut metagenome | host: Homo sapiens | study: EMG produced TPA metagenomics assembly of...
GACTGCGGCGAGGGCACGCAGGCGGCAGCGCGCCGTGCGGGCGTGAACCTGATGCGGCAGATGCCATCTGCCTGACCCACTACCATGGCGACCACACTTTGGTCTGCCGGGCCTTTTGCAGACTCTGGGGGCGCAGGGCCGCACAAGGCCGCTTGCGCTGCTGGGTCCGGAGGGCCTGCCGGATATCTGGGCGGCGGTGCGGGCACTGACCGGCCCGCTACCCTATCCGGTGAAGCCGCAGGTGCTTATGCCGGGCCAGCCGCTGGCGCTGGATGCGCTGAGCGAGGGCTGGCCTGCCGGTGCGCGGCTGGTGTCGTTTGCCACAAAGCACCGGGTAAAAAGCTTGCTACCGGCTGGAGCTGCCCCGTGCAGGCAAATTTTCGCCGGAGCAGGCCCGGGCGCTGGGGGTGCCGGTGCAGCAATGGAAGCTGCTGCAGAAAGGGCAGAGCGTTGCCGTGGAGGGCAGAACGGTGCAGCCTGCGCAGGTGCTGGGCGCACCGCGCAAGGGGTTGAGCGTGGTATTTTCCGGCGATACGGCCCCCTGCCCGTATTATTTGCAGGCAGCGCATGACGCAGACCTGCTGATATGCGATGCCACCCTATGCCCTTCCGGAGCAGGAAGACCAGGCCCGTCAGTGGGGGCACAGCACCTTTGGCAGAGCGCGACCCTTGCCGCGCAGGCGAGGGCAAAGCGGCTTTGGCTGACCCATTATTCCCCCATGATCACCGACCGGAGGAGTATGCCGCGCAGGCACAGAGCATCTTCGCGGCGGAGTGCGGCGTTGCGCTAAAGCGAACTCACCCTGCAGTACGAGGAGGCACAGCCATGACCATCCGGATGGACGAGGGTGCGGCAGAGCTGCTGGACACCCTGCACAGGGCGGGCTATGCACCTACGTGGTGGGCGGCTGCGTGCGGGACAGTCTGCTGGGCCTTACACCGCACGACTGGGACCTGTGCACCAGTGCTCTGCCGCAGCAGGTGATGGAGCTGTTCGGCGCGCAGCGGTGCATCCCCACCGGCCTGCAGCACGGCACGGTAACGGTGAAGCAGAGCGGTGCCCTTTACGAGATCACCACCTTCCGTACAGAAGGCACCTACACAGATGGCCGCCACCCGGACGAGGTGCACTTTGTGCCGGATGTGCGGGAGGACCTGGCCCGGCGGGATTTTACCATCAACGCCATGGCCTACAATGAAAAAGAGGGCCTTGTGGACCCCTTTGGCGGGCAGGCCGATCTGCAAAGCGGCATCGTACGGGCGGTGGGTGTGCCCCGCCAGCGGTTCACCGAGGACGCGCTGCGCATCCTGCGGCTGTACCGCTTCGCAGCCCGGTTTGGCTTTGCCATCGACCCGCCCACGGCGCAGGCGGCACAGGAGCTGTGTGCCCATCTGGACTGCGTATCGGTGGAGCGCATCGAGGAAGAGCTTGCAAAACTGCTGGCCGCACCCGCCCTGCGGCATATCTTGACAAAAAATACTGCTTGTTATTCTGCCGGAGCTTCATCGGAGGCACTGGCGGCGGCAAAGCCGGTGGTGGATGCCTGCCCGGCGGGTGCAGAAAACCTGTCCATCCGGCTGGCGGCGCTGCTGTACAGCCTTGGCGAGGACGGCATCCGCCGCACCCTCAAGCGCCTGCGCTGCTCCAACGCCTTGATTGAAGAGGCGGCGGTGTTGGTGCGGGAAGCCAGAAGGCGTGACGGTAGCTTTCTCTTCGGACACGAGTACGGGTTGCGGCACCCAGCGGATGCTTCGTGCTTTGAGCAGCACTCGCATCCTGCTGGCCGCTGTCCCAACAGCAACTTCCTGTTTCCGCCACTGGCGGCGGTCGTTGCTGTTGCAGGCCATTCCATCGCCCGCCCTATTGCCTTCGGCAACAGGTCCCACCCCAGCGGACGGTCCTCAGAGAAACTACCGTCACACCCGACTTTACTATCTACGCCCGCCGACTACTGGGCAAATATAACTTGTGTACCGTGCAGCGTTTGGCAGCACTGGGCACAGCCCTGCAGCCGGAACACGCGGCTGATTTTGCTGCACTTTCCGAATTGGCCGAACGATTGGATGCGGACGGCGTGTGCTGCCGCGTCAGCCAGCTGGCTGTGAATGGCCGTGATCTGATGGCAGCAGGCATCCCGGCGGGGCCGAGCATCCGCAAAGTGCTGGAAGCGCTGCTGGACGGTGTGATCCGGGAAGAATATCCCAACGAGCGGCAAGCCCTGCTGGCCGCAGTGCAGCAGCTCGCTGCGTCTTGACAAGCTCTTTTTTCAGAGTTACTATTATACTACTGTTTTAGTGTGTTGAATGCACCAAAGGAGAACTTATGACCACACAGACCCCTGATTCAAAGCCGCGTGCCCTCATTGCCATGAGCGGCGGCGTGGACAGCTCGGTGGCGGCATGGCTCATGCAGCAGGCAGGCTATGACTGCACCGGCATCACCATGCGGCTCACCCGCAACGAAACGCTGGGACAGTCCGGCTTTCACACCTGCTGCTCGGAAAAGGACATCGAGGACGCGGCAGAGGTGGCGTATGCCATGGATATCCCGTACGAGGTGCTGGATTTCACGGCCGACTTCCGGGAACAGATCATTGAAAAATTCGTCCGCGTGTATGAGGCGGGCGGCACGCCGAACCCCTGCATCGACTGCAATAAATATATGAAGTTCCGCCATCTGCTGGACTGGGCCCGGGCACACGGCATGGAGTATGTGGTCACGGGCCACTATGCCCGGGTGGAGCAGGACGAGGCCACCGGCCGTTTCCTGCTCAAAAAGGGGCTGGACGAGGGCAAGGACCAGAGCTACGTGCTCTACAACCTCACTCAGGAGCAGCTGGCGCATATCCGTCTGCCGCTGGGTGGCCTGCACAAGACTGAGGTGCGCGAGATCGCGGAGCAGCACAAATTTGTCAATGCCCGCAAGCACGACAGTCAGGACATCTGCTTCGTGCCGGATGGCGACTATGCCCGCTTTATGGAGGACTTCACCGGCAAACACTACCCGGCAGGTGATTTTCTGGACGAGAGCGGCAGGGTGGTGGGCACCCACAACGGCGCGGTGCGGTACACCATCGGCCAGCGCAAGGGGCTGGGCCTTGCCATGGGGGCACCTGTGTACGTCTGCGGCAAGGACATGCAGGCAAACACCGTCACGGTAGGGCCGGAGGAGATGCTGTTCGACGCATCGTGTATGCGGACGAGGTGAACTGGATCGCCATTCCGGAGTTGACCGGGCCGCTGCGGGTCACAGCCCGCACCCGGTACCATCAGGTGGAGCAGGCCGCCACCGTCTACCCGGCGGAGTGCGGCTTCCGGCTGGAATTTGACCAGCCCCAGCGCGCCCCTACGCCCGGTCAGGCCGTGGTGCTGTATCAGGGCGACACCGTGCTGGGCGGCGGCACCATTACGAGAGTGGAAAAGTAACAAGGAGAACAAAATGCAAAATCAGTATTCCCGCACGCAGTTGCTGCTGGGCGCGGAAGCTATGGAAAAACTGCACAATTCCCGCGTGGCGGTGTTCGGCATCGGCGGCGTGGGCGGCTACACGGTGGAAGCGCTGGCGCGCAGCGGCGTGGGGGCACTGGATCTGATCGATGATGATAAGGTCTGCCTGACCAACCTCAACCGCCAGATCATCGCCACCCGCAGCACGGTAGGGCAATATAAGGTAGATGTGGCTGCGCAGCGCATCCACGACATTGACCCGGACATCAGGGTGACCACCCACCGGTGCTTCTTTGGCCCGGAAACACAGGACCAGTTCGACTTTACCCAGTACGACTATGTGGTGGATGCCATTGACACCGTTACCGGCAAGCTGGCGCTGGTGATGAAGTGCAAGGAGGCAGGCACCCCCATCATCTGCTCCATGGGCGCAGGCAACAAGATGGACCCGACCCGCTTTGAAGTGACCGATATCTACAAGACCTCGGTCTGCCCGCTGGCCAAGGTGATGCGTACCGAGTGCCGCAAGCGCAAAATCAAGCACCTGAAGGTGGTCTACTCCAAGGAGCCTGCCATGACCCCCATCGAGGATGACGACATCAGCTGCAAGTATCACTGCATCTGCCTCCGGGCACCCAGCGCAAGTGCACCCAGCGCCGTTCGGTGCCGGGCTCCAATGCCTTTGTACCCTCGGTGGCCGGCCTGATCATCGGCGGCGAGGTGGTAAAAGACCTTGTGGCTTTGTGCCAATGAAGGGGTAAAACAAAAGGCAGACTCCTGCTGTGTGGGACGATTTTGAATGCGCTCCGCGTTGCTTTGCGCATAAGCTAAGGAAATTATATTTTTGATTTTGGGGTCAGAAACGCTGCGGGTGTTTCTGGACCCATTTTCATGGGCGGGGGTCGTGGAGGAAAGGCTTGTGCTTGCGGGCAGAACGTTAATTCCGCCGCGTGAATGTTTCCGCAGAAAACCAGCGCGGCAGCTTCCGCTTTCGGTTATGACTCCTCCCGTGAAAAGGCAATTCTGGAAAATCCGCAGATTTTCCAGAATTGCGAAATAAAATAATAATTCCGCTGAAAATGGTCAGAGCATCAGCGGAGACCATTTGAAATCGTATTTTTTGCGATGCAGCGTTCCATAACATAAATTTGCAACTAATTTGCATTTTGGTATTGCAATTGGAGAGAATATCGTGTATAATCATCCCTGTTCAAAAATGCAACCAATTTGCAATTTACTAAAATGAAGCGACGAACGGTCGTTTTTAGGAGCGTATATGGAACTGTTTCTGGATGTTCTGGGCGAATCTCTGGTGGATACCGCTAAGATGCTGCCTTCCTGTTTTTGGCTTATCTTCTGATCGAGTATATCGAGACCCGCCACGGTGAGCGCATTGAAGCACTGCTGGCAGGCGGCGGGCGCTGGGGCGCGATTCCGGGCGCGGTGCTGGGCTGTGTGCCGCAGTGTGGCTTTTCGGCCATTGCGTCCAACTTCTACTCCTCCCGCGTCATCACACTGGCACCCTGATGGCCGTCTACCTTGCTACCAGCGACGAAGCATCCCGCTGCTGGTATCCATGCCGGCCTACTGGGATAAGCTGGCTGTGCTCATGGTCATCAAGGTGGTATACGCCATTGTGGTGGGCTTTGTGCTGGATTTTGTGCTGCGCGGCGTGCTGCCCAAATCGCTGCGCGGCGGCTACACCGGCCATGCCGACGAGGTGGACTGTCACGAGGAGCACAACGACGAAGAGGGCAAGCCCGCCCCCATCTGGAAAGCGGCCCTGCGCCACACGCTGGAGATTTTTGTGTTCATCTTTGCGTTCAGTCTGGTGTTCCGGCCTGATCGTGGAAGGCGTGGGCGAAGATGTGTTTGCAGACCTTCTGGGCAGCATGGGCTTCTTCCAGCCGGTAGTGGCTGCGCTGGTGGGCCTGATCCCCAACTGCGCCGCCAGCGTGCTGCTGACCCAGCTGTATGTGGAAGGTGCTCTGCGCTTTTCCAGTCTGGTAGCGGGCCTTTGCACCGGTGCAGGCGTGGGCCTTGCGGTGCTGTGGCGCACCAATCCTTCGTGGAAGCAGAACCTGTTCATCACCGGCCTGACATGGGGTGCAGGCGCATTCCTCGGCGTGGCAATGCAGGTGGTCGTGGCCGTGTTTGCGTGATCACGAGAAGAAGCTGCAAAGAAAACGGCATCGTGAAACAAAATAAGGCTATTGCATGGAATTCTGTGCAGTAGCCTTATTTTTATGCCCAAATGCACCCCAATTTTAAAAAAGTATGGTATACTGGTACAAAACTCAGTTCCATAGGGGAGAATAGAATGCAATATAAGATTCTGGCAAGCGATTACGACAACACACTGGTGCCCTTTGGCGAGGGCAAGCCGCGTCAGAAGGTGGTCAAGGCGGTAAAGAAGCTGCAGGCCGCAGGCGCAGATTTGTGCTCAGCACCGGACGCGCGTATCCGTGCGTCAACCTCAAAGGCCAGCTGGGCGGCATCCGGTTCGATTATGCCATCACCTGCAACGGTGCCTGTGTGGTGGACCGCGAGGGCCGCATTGTGGCCGAGCACCCGCTCACCGCTGAGGAAATGTACGCGCTGGTGGATTTCTGCGAGGATTATAACTATCCGCTGCAGTTCAATTTCAGGGATGCCTGCTACGCCTACTGCGAGTATGAATATCTGCACAGGGGCTACCAGCAGATGAACAGCATCGGGCTGGACTGTGTGGACGGCGAAGATCAGGATCGCCACCTGATCGACATGCCCCACGCGGCCTTTGCGGCAGTGCCGCCGGAGCACGTGCAGATTTTGCGGCAAAGTACGGCCATCTGGGCCTGCACTGGATGCAGGTGGGTGCGCAGAATGCCGACGGCCTGTGCTATTACGACATCGTGCGCGGTGGAATGGACAAGGGCGTGGGCCTTGCCGACCTGTGCGAAAAAATGGGTCTGACACTGGCCGATGCCGTGGCGGCAGGCGATTCTGCAACGATGTGGCTATGCTGAAGGCAGCGGGCCTTGGCTGCTGCATGTCAAACGGCACGCCGGACGCAAAGGCTGCCGCTGACCGCATCATTGGCGATGTGCGGGAGGACGGCCTTGCCGACCTGATCGATGAGCTGTGGTTCGACGGCCCCAGAGCAGAGCCGTCCGGCCGCGACCTTGGCTCGCCTTGGGATAAAATTGAAAGTGCAGGCGGACAATGAGCTTTGAACCGGTGTATAACGAACACAGCCGGGCGCTGATCCTTGGCACATGGCCCAGCCCCAAAAGCCGGGAGATGGCCTTTTACTACGGCCACCCGCAGAACCGCTTCTGGCCCATGATGGCCGCGCTGACCGGTGAGCCGGTGCCTGCCCGTGAGGACATTGAAGCCAAAAAGCAGATCATCCTGCGCCATGGGCTGGCCCTCTGGGACACGCTGGAACGCTGCACCATCACCGGCGCAGCGGATGCTTCCATCAAGGATGCAGTGCCGAATGATATTGCCGCTCTGCTGGCAAAGGCACCCATCGAGGCAGTATTCTGCAACGGAGCCACCGCATACCGGATCTATACAAAGTATCTGCAGCCGGTGTCCGGCATTGCAGCGGTAAAGCTGCCCAGCACCAGCCCGGCAAACGCTGCCTGCCGCCCGGAAAAGCTGCGCGAAATCTGGGGCGCGGCCCTCTTGCCGTGGATCAACAAATGATGGCCAGGTTGTAAATTATCCCGTGAAAGCCTTGCGTTTTTCGCGGGGTGCGGTATTATGGGTAACATAAGGGGCAATGCCCCGGACAAGGAGAAGAAACATGAGCAAGATCATCCGCACCAGAAAGCCCAGCGTTCTGCCATTTTATGCAATGGCACTGGTCTTTTTGGTATTGTGCGCGGTACTGCCGGTGTATAAGCTGTGGGCGCTTCTGGCGGCGCTGGGCGGTGCATTTGTGGCCTTTGGTGCGGCACAGAAGGTCTGCCCGCCCCGGGTGGTGGAGCACGAAGTGCCTTTCCACACCGGTGTGGAGGATGTGGACGCGATGCTGACCGACATTCAGCAGAAACTGGATACCCTGCACACCCTCAACGAGCAGCTGCCGGACCCGCAGCTCTCTGCCGCCATGACCCGCATGGAAAAGGCGGGCCGCTCCATTGTGGAAGCGGTGGAAGCAAACCCGGAAAAGGCAAAGCAGGTGCGCAGGTTCGCAAACTATTACCTGCCGGATGCGGTGAACGTTCTGCAGCAGTATGCAAAGCTGGCAAAGCAGGGCGTGCGCGGCGAGAATGCCGCAGCCATCCGTACCGAGGTGGAGCACAATGCTGCTTCCATTGCCACGGCGTTTGAAAACCAGCTGGATGCCCTGTACGCCGCCGAGAGCATGGACCTTTCTGCAGATATCACGGTGCTGCAGAACATGCTCAAAGGGCAGGGCCTGAGCTAAGAAAAAAGGTAAATGGTATTTGGAAAGGAAGGAATCTCTTATGGCTGATAATACATTCAACTTTGACCTCGATGCACCCGCAGTACCCACCCTGACGCTGGACCCCACCCCGGCAGAAGAGGAAAAGGCAGCACCCGCCCAGCAGGAAGCTGCCGCACCGGAGCAGCCGCAGGTGAACCTGACCCCGGAAGAACAGGCCATGGTGGATCAGTTTGCTGAAAAGATCGATATTACCAACAGCCAGCAGGTGCTGCAGTACGCTCCGCCTGTCAGAAGAAGATCGGCGATTTCTCCGAGGCCGCCCTTTCCAAGGTGGCCACCAAGAATCTGGGCGAAGTGGGCGATATGATCACCAGCCTGATCGGTGAGCTGAAGAGCTTTGATGCAGGCGAGGAAGAAAAAAAGGGCATCCTCGGCTTCTTCAAGAAGAAGGCGACCAGCTGGATGCCATGAAGATGAAGTACAACAAGGCCGAGACCAACGTGGAAAAGATCCAGTCCATGCTGGAGGGCCATCAGGTGCAGCTGCTCAAGGACATCGCTATGCTGGATAAGATGTATGATCTGAACATGGCCTACTTCAAGGAGCTGAGCATGTATATCCTTGCCGGCAAAAAGAAGCTGGCCGATGTGCGCGCAAACGAGCTGCAGCAGGCCATGGATAAGGCCAAGGTTTCCGGCCTGCCGGAGGATGCACAGGCGGCTCGTGATCTGGCCGACCAGTGCGAACGCTTTGAAAAGAAGCTCTATGATCTGGAGCTGACCCGCAACATCAGCCTGCAGATGGGGCCGCAGATCCGCCTGCTGCAGAACAACGACACCATGATGGCAGAGAAGATCCAGTCCACCATCGTCAACACCATCCCCCTGTGGAAGAACCAGATGGTGCTGGCACTGGGTCTGGCCCACAGCCAGCAGGCCATGCAGGCCGAGCGTGCCGTGACCGACATGACCAACGACCTGCTCAAGAAGAACGCCGAGGCCCTGAAGATGGGTACCATCGAGACCGCAAAGGAATCTCAGCGCGGTGTGGTGGACATCGAGACCCTGCAGCAGACCAACAAGAGCCTGATCGAGACGCTGGACGAGCTGAACAAGATCCAGAGCGAGGGCCGCGCAAAGCGCGCCGCCGCCGAGCAGGAGCTGAACCGCATCGAGGACGAACTGAAAGCAAAAATGATGGAGATCCGGAGCTGAGATGGCAAACGCAGATTTTTCGCAAAAACAGAACAGCACTTCCGGCGGTTTTGACGCGGGCAGCTACCGCGAACAAAAGCAGCCGGAGCAGGCCGTGCCGCTGACACCTCTGCAGCAGAAGCTGGCAGGGCTGGAAGCAAAGCTGCCTGCCACCCTTTCCACCCGGGCGGCGGCGCTGGCTCTGAGCGTGGTGGTGATGCTGGCGGCCTTTTTGGGCTTTGGCAGCGCCAAGCTGCGCAGCCGGTACAACGAAGCCGCAAATGGTACACGGTGGGTGTGGCGGCAGACAACGGCTATAACCTCAACGAGGAGCTGACCACCCGCATGAACACGGCGGCAAACATCATCACCACCGCCGGCAGCACGCTGGGAGCGGACAGTGCCGAGGCACAGGCCGCACAGAGCGCGCTGAGCGATTTACCGCCTGTCTGGAAGCCGTGCAGAACGGCGGCAAAAGTCAGGCACTCACCTCGCTGCCCTATTATCAGGCAGCACGATGCATGCGCTGTATCAGGCCAACGAGGTGCTGGGGTCGCGGATCGACCAGCTCTACGCAAAGCTGCAGGAGCAGGCCGCAGACCCCATGAAGATGGGCGCGGTGCAGGGCCAGTACGGCCAGTTCAACAGTGCGGCTACCATCATCGGCACCCTGAAATACAACGATGCCGTTTACGACTACCAGAAAGAGACCGGCGGCTTTCCGGCCAGCGTGCTGGGAGCCATTGCCGGTGTAAAGGAGGTTGAACCCTTCGCATGAAAAATTTTGCAAAACGCGTAAGCGCTCTGGTGCTGGCCCTTGTGGTGGGCGCAGCGGCCTGTGCCGGCGGCCCTTGCCGCCGCCAGCCTGCCGGACCTGCCCAAAGACGAATGTGTGGTGGATGATGCCAACATCCTGAGCGACAGCACTACCCAGACCATCGTTGATCTGAACAACCAGCTGCAGTCCAGCTGCAACGGAGCACAGATCGGCGTACTGACTGTAGATTATACGGGTAATTATTCCACTGAGGATTATGCAACACAGGCCTTCAACGCCTGGGGCATCGGCTCGGCTTCCGAGAACAACGGTGTGCTGATCCTGCTGGTGATGGAATCGCCCATCTACGAGGACGGCGATTACTACGTGACCTACGGCGACGGCTTCCGCAACACCACGCTGGAAAGTCAGGCCAGTGCCCTCGCTCAGACCATGGAAGGTGATTTTGTTAACCGCGATTACAGCGATGCAGTAATCACCTGTGCCAACAATGTGGCCGACACCATTGCAAGTGTTTATGGGGTAAATCTGAACAATGGCAGCTACGACGATGGCAGCTATGACGATGGCGGCTACGCGGAGCCGGACGACGGCCCCACCACCTTTGGGGATATCGTTCTGGGTATCGTGATCCTGTTCATGTCCCTGATGGTGATGCTGATCATCGTACTGTTCGTGTTCCGGGTGTTCATTGCACCCATCGGC
>ENA-OQER01001603-OQER01001603.1-human-gut-metagenome-genome-assembly--contig:-NODE-1603-length-10525-cov-1.771110_pt1 | contig 10525 bp, 26 predicted proteins | sample MGYA00242797_ERZ504639 | MGnify/ENA primary metagenome ERZ504639 (study PRJEB26092, sample SAMD00036306) | human gut metagenome | host: Homo sapiens | study: EMG produced TPA metagenomics assembly of...
CTCTTTCCAGCTTTCGTCCCGACTTTCGAATACTTCCGGGAAATCTTTTCTTATCCGATTCCAATATCCCATACCGCCCTTGACGCATCCGATACAGTTGTTGTTCGGATATCCAAGGTCATACATCAAAGGTCGTGCAAAATCAAAGTCCGTTCAAACAATCCATGTACCTCTTCTTTTGATAAATTCTTTTCTATGAGCGGAAATTCATGTTCAGCCTGTGGATTTGCTTCTATCGTCCGTTCGGCTCTGTCTCTTTCTTTAAGGTCAAATCCCCAGACATAGGTTAATTCGCAATCCTTATGCTTTTCTTCCCACTCTTTTCTCACCCTCTTTTTTAACCAATTTGTGCAAGGTGCAAATCCGTTGTGTGCATCTTTGAAACCACCGAATACTCTTACACAATCTTCCACGCACCGGTATTCTTTCGATTTCAATATCTGTATTTCTTTGCCGATTGCATTCTCACAATCTTTAATGAATCTGATACTATCCGGATGTTGGTCAGCTATGTCTATGTAAATCCATTCGTCTACATCACCGGCTAAATATCCAGCCATAAAACTACTGATTCCTGCTGACACCCAACATACTTTTAATTTTTTCATGACAACCACTTAACAGAAATAATCCTGTGTCCGTGGATAAAGGAATCTGGCTTACCACTCTGATTTCTTGTAGTTTCGCCGAATATTTTACGAACCCACTACTCAATCAAACGCATTGTTCATCCTTTTTGTTCTCGCTATTAATCACACCGTTAGCGGTCAACCTTGGTCTACCAAGGCTTCTGTCATTACTCCTTTCTCATACCATCATCTTTCAAAATTTCATCTAAACAGGCATTCCAGCAACTTTATATGACGGTGTAATACCGTCCGGCTGTGGATATTTTCCGCATACTTTCATTTTCTCCGGCAGTTCCCGGAGGGGACACCAATCTGGCTTTCCAACGTTATATGCATCTTCTTGTGCCACGCCACATATTAAATTTAATATTGGATTATCTCTTTCGAAAAAGCTACAAGGACAAATCAGCACAGCATTCCGGCATATCGTCCATTATCAATATTGCTTTAGGCATTTTTACACTCTTTCCGGTTTCTCACACCGTTCAAATTTTATTACCCGCACCCACGGATTAGCATTCCATCCGTAGCGGTCAAGGTCGGATTTCTTGATGGTGGAATCCCATACATCAAAAAACCAAGTGCTGTTGATGTATAATCGAAACATCCCTCTGCTTCTGCATCATCGTCTGTCATATCCTGCAACCGCTCCACTCTCACATCCGTAACCTTAAGCCAGATACGGGCGGCGTCTTTCGGCATGTAGATAGATGGTTTCCACTTTGTAACATCGGCAATGTCATTTCTTTGCCAATCTTCGTAGTAAAAGTATCCGTTCGGTGCCTTTTTCCATGTTTCTCTCGCGTACAGTATATCGTCCGTGTGATATGGCGGATTCCATTGTTTGCTTAATTCCTCATCCTTTATATTTTCCGGAAGCTTATATTCTTCTCCCCAAAATTCGTGTGCTCCCCTGTTTGGATATGTCCATTTTCCTATACAACCCTTGTGGCTACCTGCATATGTATAACATAGCCTTGATTGTGGTTGCGGCTTTATCACACGTCTGGTGCAAGTCTTCCGTCCGTCCAGAATTGCCCGAACCATTTCTGTGTTGAATAAAATCGGTTTAATTGCCATTCACACCGCCACCTTTCACAATCTGCATAACCGTCTGATATAGTGCTGATTTTCTTCCTACTATTTTTGTCATATACTCGTCCAACTGCTTCACAACCGCACCTCCAACAGCTCCGGGTTGTCAATCATGTTACTGATCACTTCAAAATTCTCTGAATCAAAATCATCCAGTTCCTCGTAGTCATCACAGCCCGGCTCATTCGTACACCATCCGTTTTCGTGCCACACGACACGCTTTCTCGTCTCATCTTCTGGAAACTCATCATCGATATGCCCTGAAAGAATGTCATTTTCAAATATCAGCTTGCCGTTCTTATCGCTTGCTCCAGTGCACCAGCAGACGGTTTTAGGTATAACCTCTACATCTTATTTCCGCTACTATTTTCCCGCTATCAACGTCATAAAACTGTTCCGGCTCATTTACGATAATTACCGTCTTTTCTCCAAGGACTGCATAAAATCCAGTTACCCACTGTTTTCTAGTCCCTATTGGTCTTGCTTTACATAAATATCTATCTTCCATCCTTTTCCTCCATTTCTTTCAGCTTGGCTTCGGCTTCCTCTCTTGTGAGAAATACTGTTTTGCCAAAATTCTTCAAATTTGTTACAATCCAATCAAGACTGTATGCTCGCATGTCTTGTATATATTTCTCTATTTTACTGTCACACTCATCCTGTTGACATCCTTGACAATCATATTCGTCAAATTCTTTGTTGTTATGAGTGCATTTATTATATCTGCTAAACATACAGTAAACTGTATCTCCCACCTTGCACGGCAACCGCAGAAGTAATCCCTGCTCCTCGGCATCCTCATAGTCTTTCAACTTTTCCCTCAAATCTGCCATTGCCCACATATTGCGTAGAACAACGCAATCAGACCACGGACATCTAAAAACGGATCTATCGTTAAATTGTCCAATATTTCCTCGTCAAACTCTGCGTCATCTACTGGCAATTCATCTTTTGCCAATGTGACCATAAGATTTCTTGCAAAATCTCGTGCATCCATTTCCATCTCGTAATCTCTGTATCTGGCATTGCGTTCATCATCTGCATAGCAGCTATTATGTGCCAGCTCGATCATCGACATGTCAGCCACGCTTTTATTTGTCGTTAATCTCTCCATGCTATCCCTCACTTTCTGCCCGAAGCCACTTTAATAAGCACTCGTAGCAATTACAATTATCATTTTTGTCGCAGTCAATTTCTGCTAACCCATTTTCATTCGGACACATCATATTGACTGCCAGCTCCTCATCCGTCATGCTTCTGATCCGGTCTGCATTGGTCTGTGGATTCTTAGCCATGCTTTTCATACACTCCATCATATTTCTACCTCGCAAAATCTAATCCTCATTTATGTAAAACTCATTTCCATGTCTGGTGTACCCAAAGCAAAGGCTTCCACCATCACAAATTAATGCCAGTTCTAAGCTTGATAACTGTGTATTATTTTTAATAACCTTATAAACAGAACGATACATACCCGGTGTACAATCTAAGACAATGTCATAATCATCAAGATTATCAACTTTATAACTTGAAATTCTGTATTTTTCCTTTAATTCTTTATAAATTGTGCTGTTCATGATTGACTTTTCTCTCTCATTTTCAGTAAAGGCATATGCTGGATAAATTCTCTTTTCAATCTCCATACATTATTTTTCTCCTATCTCACTAAATCTATTGTTTTAACAGATATCCCTTTAAATTTCCCGGTGCGACAATACTCTGCGGTATCAAAAAACATAATGCATCCATCGTCTTTTCCGGTATCGTCACTTCCTGCAAGTGCTATGCTTACACCGTTTCTTATCAGTGTATTTTTTAACAACATCAGCACTGCTTCTATCTCCTGCTTGGTTTCGTCTGTCATTTCAACTGTACCCTCCTCTTTTTTCTACCTCTCTTTTCGAATTTATCGCACATTCCTACCGGACAGCCGCGTCTTAATCCTGTCTGTGAATAATATCCACACATGACCTCTGTTTGACTGTGCTTGTATGAGTAAATACATTTACGGCAGTATTTTATGCTTGTCTTTATCATCTCTCCCATGTTAATAATCCTTATTTCACCGCTTTTCCTGTTACAATATCCCAATTTTCATCCTCAATAAACTGATTCCGAATAATCTCATTCCGTCAGATAGTGCTCCTTACTCTTTGGCTGCTTGCGCCAATAGGAATCAATGTAATAGGCAACCCAATTCATAAATTCTTCGATTTTGGCATTCGAAAAGCGGTAAGAATCTTTTAATGTCGGAATAGTCAGATACATTGTGGAGGCAAGCGCGCTCTCGATATTCCGATCTGCGCCAAGCACTGCCCGTCCATTTTTTATATCTGCCATATACAATTTTTTTGACATTGGTATTGATTTTACCCACTTGACCACATCAATTTTCTTTTTACGGCAATATGCCATCATGCTCTCGCTCGTTACCGCTTCGTCATCATCGTCCTGCCAAGATTTCCGACGCTCAACAGTTTTGCTATAAAAATTCGTGACCTGCTTAAATGTCATATCAAACTTGTCATACAAAATGGCTGTAAAAATATATCCCATGTGATTCGCGATATTATCTCCTAACTGACATTTTGCTAATTCCTGCTTATAAACACTCGACGGAATTAGCCTCTGTCTCTGCTGTACGTTATGCATTTGTTCACCTTCCTTGTATTTTTTATTTTATATTTCCACCCGCAATCATCTTTTCAATGATTTCCTCCTGCATCCGCTCTGCGATATGATCCCGGACTGATTCTTCTGGAAATGCGATCTGATATGTCCGCTCCTTGATCCGGTTCGTGATCCGGTCATCGTAGGATAGCTTGTCCAGCGGATCATTACTCGTGAAAATCGTTACCTTCTGGTTTATGTACCGCTCGTTGATGATCTGATACATTTTGTCGTTGATCCATGCCGCCGGTGCTTCCACACCAAAATCATCAATGATTAAAATATCCGTTGTGGAAAGTGCATCTAAAAGCTGGCTTTCATTGCCTGCTGCATCCCTGCGCCATGTATTCTTGATTTCCTGCAGGATGGTCAGTGATACTGCAAATTTGACTGTGTATCTTTTCATCAGCTCATTTGCAATCCCGGCAGCGATCCTCGTCTTACCGCTTCCCTTTGTCCTCGACCAGATATACAGTCCCATTGCCTCTTTCCTTCTGGCTCTTCGAAATCATCCAGATAGGTTTTTATGATTTTGCAGGCATCTGACACCATCTTTTTACTTTCCTGCTTCCTGTACACATCCATTCGAAACGATCTTAGATCCATCCCACGGAATGCCTCCGGTATATCTGCGAATCGCAACCGCCTTGACATGACCACTTTCTCACGGCATTTACACGGTACTGCTATTTCAACTCCGTCTTTTATTTTCAAGATCCACTCCCGACCTTCGCAAATTGGACACACATCAGATCCTTGGAAGTCTCCGGTGTCTCCGCATTCCTGCATAAGTTCGTTGAGTGATTTTTCATGCGTTCCAGTATCTCTTCCAACTGATCCATCGTTCTCTCCTTTCAGGTACTGCATAAACAAGTTTTCTCGTAAAAAGTTCTCCGGCTTTTTAATATACCGCTCTGCTGTTTTCTCCTGTCTGCATATATCTGCATAATTCTGTGCGGCCAATACCAGATCATCTTCCGGTACACCAGCCAGTACTGCATTGCAGTATTCTGTTTCAACAAGACAACCGGTACACCGTTTCGGATAGACTGCGGCAAACACTCTAAATTTTTCCAAGGGGGATATAGGGGGTGTATTTTGTTTATGTTTATGTCTTTGTTTATTAATAGGTTCACTTTGTGGTGCAAACTGTGGTGCAATTTGCAGTTCACTTTGTGGTGCAAACTGTGGTGCAATTTGCAGTTCACTTTGTGGTGCAAACTGTGGTTCATTTTTACTGCAATTTTGAACCACAAGACTATTTATTTTATATTGTGCCGCAAGATTACCACCGCGCGATTTCCATTCGATGAACCCATCTGTAGCAAGCTTGTTTCTCGCTCTCTTTAACGCTGATGCATTTAATCCAGACCGAAGTCCAAGGACTGACGAGGCTACCGTAAACGTATCTGCCACCCTGCCTTATTCGCTATGGACATTAACGCATGCCATAAGGCGATTGCAGTGTTGGGCTGCGGGTTTAGTTCGAGCCTGTCGTAAAATGCTTTTATCTCAGCTAAATAGTTCAAGTTTCCACCTCCCGAATCCGAACTTCAATCCGTGGATTTTCAGCATCTATACGAAATTCATCAGAGAATCCACAGATCTGCTCCCAGCCATCATTTTTTAATACATGGCAGTTAACTAATGCATCCTGGATCACTTTTCTGCCGAATGACGATATATTGTCCAAATCACGCCTTTTATTCTTTTCCACCCACAGATATTCCATAAATACTTTTTTATTGATATTTACGTCTCTCAGGCACTTTCTGATGTACACAGAAACAATAGCTTCATTCTGCTTTTTCATCTCTCCGCCTTTATATCTGCTTGCCTTATCCGCACGGATGAAATCATTCAGATTATCCAGTCTCCCTGGAATGATTAGTAAGTATTCCAATCTCACGCCACCTTTCAAATGTCATTTTCATCGAGAGCCGCTTCTTTAGAACCGCTCTAGCTCTATGTAGATCTTTTGCAAGATATTCTTGAAGTTCTTTCTCATCCACCGTATCACCTGGAACTGGTCTGTAATAACCATTGCCAACGTTAATAATACAGTCACCTTCATTGTTCGCACTCTCGACCATTTTCCGAAACTTCTGTCTTTTACCGGGTTGGACATTCTAGCCAGTGGCTCTTTGTGTCCATAGGGAATATCGTTTATCGTATTCATTAATCCCCTTTCTTCTCCGGGACTAACCCCGGAGATAATAACCAGCTTCCAATAATTCGTGATATATCATTTTCTGCATGAATAGGTTTCTTTCTGCCGGACGGCAAGGTGTTCCAACCCTATAACCACGACTTTCCAAAAATACTTCTGAACTCTTCTCTAGTACCGTAATGAGATTCAAAATATTCCTGCGCCATAGTTTTTAATTTCAAATCAATTTCTTTTGCATTGGCGCCTCTCTGCGCTCCGTTAGGATGCAGATCCGGTCTGAGTGGAATAACAAAACCATACTTTTCACTGTTTTTACGGTTTGAACTTCCAAAGATATGATGTCTTTCCACCGGATATGTTCCGGTAAAATAACAGTGATCCATATCATCCGTGAACACGCTCCAAAGCTTTTTACTCATGTTCCCCACTCCTGCTTCATACGTTCCAATTCATCCGGTGTAGCTGTCTCAATGCCAAGTTCCTTTGCTTCTTCAACAATCCGGTCTATAAAGTGGCTCATTTCGACAGTATCGTATTCGCTAGATCCTTTGATCATCAGATACGAAGCAAATTTCCCATTGTCTTTAATATATTTCCAATGACCATTAACCTTTGACATGTCAACTGATTTTTTTACTGTAATCATGATATATCCGTCTTCATCTTCATAGAACGCTCCGTATTTCTGCAACATTTCCTCATAGACTTCATCCTTGCTGGAATAGATGTCTTTGCTATTGGCAATCTTTGTCATGAGCACCCATGCATAAGCATTAGCATCAAGACTTCTTTTCTGACGATACTTAACTGCCTTAATCTGCAATAAATCATCCGGTTTTAAATGCTCGATCTGCTTTGCTGCTGATGCGTCAACCTCAAATGTAAGGATGATGCCTTGTCCATTGAATGTACGGCTCGCTCCGGTGAGTTTTCCTGTAGTATCCATAAGCTACTCTTCTTTCTTTTTCTTATACCAGCACTTAACCTGTTCAATGATCTTAGCAGCCATTTCACTTGATAAATCTGAAGTCTTTTCAAAATGATATTTTTCTTTCAGCGTTTTCCAGATATCATTGGATGTAGCATTCTCACACATATCAGAATACGCACTTACAAAATCTGTCATTGTCCTAAGCTGTTCTACGGTTGCTGGAACAAAATCATTTTTAGGTTCTACCGTATGGCTTTCTGAATCTGGATCCTGCATCTCTTCGGTAGGAATACAGAACACTTGAAAACAAGCATATTTAAAAGCGATCGCCATTGCTTTATTCGTAGCCTTATCTCCAGAATCCATGCCCTCACCGATTGTTACCCGCCGTGATACTGCTTCCATCTTCCGCATAAAAGGTATATTTAATCTTGCAGACGGAATAGATCAGCGTTGCACCTTTTATGGATTTTCTTTCTTCTCTGGTTCTGTTCTAAGACTCTGGAACGATAAATATATGATTGTTGACCAATGCCGGATTGATTGCATTCATCACCGCATCAATTCCGCGGTATTTAAACCCCTGCGACTTATCAAATCATTTTTTCCAACCGCACCGATTTCTTCCATGCACTTTGATATTGCCTGTATATGTTCATCTGTTTTGCTGTCTCTGCCATTATCGTACTCTCCTATACTTAATATCCAGCTGCGCATCTGTGCTTCCAACTGCACGATCTGGAACGGATCAGCAACAACCTCATAAGTAACTACGTTGTTTGCTGGCTTCGGTTCTACAAATTTTTCTTCCGGTACATTATCTGTAATTGGTGTTTCATTCACTGCAATATCCGGTTCTGAATTTTTCTCGGACTCCTTACGTGCTTCCTCTTCGGCTTTTCTTTTGGCTTCCTCTTCCTGTCTGCGCAAAATCTCTTCTTTCTGCTTCTGATACTGATTCATGATCTCAATAGCATCTGATAATTCTAAGGTTGCCTTATATTTCTTAATCCCCTTATCCTCAAACTCTGATCCCATGCTACGGATAATACCGAGATCTTTTTCTACATGATCCACTCGCTCTGCAATGGCTTCTGTGATCGCTTTCTTTGTAGTTGTGGCATTCTCCCACTGCTGTCATAAATTCTCTGTAAAGGAAGATATCCGCTCGCTTCCTCATGCTCTGCCATGATCTCCGCATAAATTTCAGAAATCAGCGCTTTCTTTTCTTCCACACGCTTGCGCTCAAATTCTTCCACCTGGTTATTAATAAAGTTGATTGGTTCATCAATCAGATTGTCCAGTTCCTTTACCTGCGCTTCAAAATTGGTGTAAGGAATCATAAAAGATTTCCTCACTTCCAGCTTTTTATCGTTAACTGATTTTTTCAGTTTTCTAAGACTTGCAATTGTTTTTTTGGCTTCTGTCTTGGATTCCTCCGTGAAAATCATATTTTTATAAATTTCCAGCTCGGAATTAAGTTTTTCCTTAATCTCCTCAAAATTAAAACCAATAACACCATTTTTCTGCTCAACATTTACTCTGATTTCTTCCATCTTTCTTTTATCCTCTCTTCCTCTGATTCAATATCTGCCAGCTCTTCACGTCTGGCTTGTTTCTCATATAATCTGTGGCGGCGTTCTCTGTCCCTCTCGTACTCTTCGAGCATAGACTGTCCGGTATGTAATCACTGTACATTTTCCACCTCCACGGACTTAATCACGATACCGGACCTTTTCCGACTTCCATCCTCATCGACATCAATGAACAGTTCATTGCCTTCCAAATTGAATGCTGTGTAATAACTCCCATTTTTGTTGAAAGTAACAGCACCATCTTCCAGTCCAAGTTCTTCCATTAAATCCGAAACTTTATTTAACTGGTCTATCATCTTACCTGCATCTTCTCTGCATAATCTAGTTGCTGGCATTTAAAAATTCCTCCATTTCCATCTGTCTAAAATCTGTAGATAAAATCATGCATCTGACAGCTTTCTCACGCTGTTGCTTCATGTACTGCTCGTCCAGGCATTCTTCACACATGTTTCCCTCTCCGGGATCTAAACTGCATCCACAGATTCTGCATTTTCTGTAAATCATAAAATCACGCTTTCCAAAAATTTAACTACGTGTTACAATAAACGCAGAAATACTTTTGTATTCCTACGGGTAAATAGCACCAGTTCTCGCCAAAGAATGTTATGGTGCTATTTTTCTTTTTCACTGAGTAACCATCCTTTCATTTGATGGTAAAGCGGTATGTATCTTTCAGTGTCAACCTCAATATGAAAATCCGTTGCCACCTTTGTAATAATCATGCCGACCGCTATATCCTCGACATTCGGATTTTCCTCACCGCTTACGCATTGAGCATTTGTCACTTTGCCACCTCCTCAAATTCCCCAAGGAACTCAACATCAGCGTCAAGCTTGTCCTTCTGGTGAATAAAATATGCTTTCTGCTTCTCTTTCCGCTTTTCCTCTCGTGTCTGTTCCACATCCATGATCGCAACTCCCACAAGTGCAACCAAAGCTCCGAGTGCCATAGCGATTAATAATAAAATGTACTTTTCACCATCAGCATCAAGCATTCCTCCCAGAAACATGATTCCAAGCCCTACCGCTATAAATACTTTACTGATCTGCTTCATTTTCCACCTCCTCGTTGTCTGCTCTCGGTTCGATACCTAGAAACTTGTCCAGCTTTGCCCGGAAGATAAAATACTGATAATTCTTAACCTTCGCATTTGGCTTTATCACGCTTCCGAGATCCCACCGCCCGGCTTTCATCTGGCGTCTAAGGTATTCCACATTGCATCCAATCTCAGCGGCGGCTTCTTTTACTGTTAAGCGTTGGCTCACTCTCTCACCTACTTTCTCAAATTTGCCTCAAATAAGTAATCAAGACTGCATGTTGGAAATTCTTTCTTAATTAAAAGCATTTCGCTTCTCTTAAATTCCGTTGCACCAGACATTTTGTTTTTTAGGCTTTCATAGTTAATACCTGTTTTTTCAGCCAAAGCCTTAATGGT
>ENA-OQER01001604-OQER01001604.1-human-gut-metagenome-genome-assembly--contig:-NODE-1604-length-10523-cov-2.599269_pt1 | contig 10523 bp, 13 predicted proteins | sample MGYA00242797_ERZ504639 | MGnify/ENA primary metagenome ERZ504639 (study PRJEB26092, sample SAMD00036306) | human gut metagenome | host: Homo sapiens | study: EMG produced TPA metagenomics assembly of...
GCGGCCGAGGCGTCGGTGATGGTGCCGGAGATCATAATCGGCAGCTCAACGCCCAGCGCTTCAAACTCCGTTTTCACCGCAAAAACCGCCGCTTTGGCGTTAAGGGTGTCGAAAACGGTTTCAATCAGGATCAGATCCGCGCCACCTTCCACCAGCGCTTTGGTGGACTCTCGATAAGCCGCCACCAGCCCGTCAAAAGTGATATTACGAAATGCCGGATCATTTACGTCCGGAGAAATAGACGCCGTGCGGTTGGTCGGGCCGAGAACACCGGCAACGTAGCGCGGTTTCTCCGGCGTGCGCGCGGTCCACTCATCAGCACAAGCTCGCGCCAGTTTCGCCGCCGCAAAGTTGATTTCCGCCGACAGGGATTCCATCTGGTAATCCGCCATCGCAATGGTCGTGGAGTTGAAGGTGTTGGTTTCGATGATATCCGCGCCCGCTTCAAAGTAGGCGTTGTGGATAGCGGCGATCACTTCCGGTTTGCTGAGCACCAGCAGGTCGTTGTTGCCTTTGAGATCGCATGGCCAGTCGGCAAAGCGTTCACCACGAAAATCGGCTTCGTTCAGTCGATAGCTCTGGATCATGGTGCCCATACCGCCGTCCAGCACCAGAATACGTTCATTTAACTGCGCACGCAGTTGTTCCACTTTGCTGCTCACACTTGCTCCCGACACGCTCAACCCAGATTTAATAAAAATTCAACAAACCATACTGGCATAAACGCATCTGTGGTAAAAGCGACCACCACGCAACATGAGATTTGTTCAACATTAACTCATCGGATCAGTTCAGCAACTATTGCATTAGCTAACAATAAAAATGAAAATGATTTCCACGATACAGAAAAAGGAGGCTGTCATGGTCGCACCCATTCCCGCGAAACGCGGCAGAAAACCCGCCGTTGCCACCGCACCAGCGACTGGACAGGTTCAGTCTTTAACGCGTGGCCTGAAATTACTGGAGTGGATTGCCGAATCCAATGGCAGTGTGGCACTCACAGAGCTGGCGCAACAAGCCGGGTTACCCAATTCCACGACCCACCGCCTGCTAACCACGATGCAACAGCAGGGTTTCGTGCGTCAGGTCGGCGAACTGGGACATTGGGCAATCGGCGCACATGCCTTTATGGTCGGCAGCAGCTTTCTCCAGAGCCGTAATTTGTTAGCGATTGTTCACCCTATCCTGCGCAATTTAATGGAAGAGTCTGGCGAAACGGTCAATATGGCGGTGCTTGATCAAAGCGATCACGAAGCGATTATTATCGACCAGGTACAGTGTACGCATCTGATGCGAATGTCCGCGCCTATCGGCGGTAAATTGCCGATGCACGCTTCCGGTGCGGGTAAAGCCTTTTTAGCCCAACTGAGCGAAGAACAGGTGACGAAGCTGCTGCACCGCAAAGGGTTACATGCCTATACCCACGCAACGCTGGTGTCTCCTGTGCATTTAAAAGAAGATCTCGCCCAAACGCGCAAACGGGGTTATTCATTTGACGATGAGGAACATGCACTGGGGCTACGTTGCCTTGCAGCGTGTATTTTCGATGAGCACCGCGAACCGTTTGCCGCAATTTCAATTTCCGGACCGATTTCACGCATTACCGATGACCGCGTGACCGAGTTTGGCGCGATGGTGATTAAAGCGGCGAAGGAAGTGACGCTGGCGTACGGTGGAATGCGCTGACTTTTTCTGGCGGGCAGAGGCCAAATATTTCTGCCCATCATACCTGAGTGGCAATAGAATAAGGGTGTCTGTTAATCGCATTGACGCCAAAATAACTTAATGTCATACACTTCACACACTTTTATTAACTCAGCATTATTTTTAAACATCAAACCACTTAATCATTAACAAAATCGCAAGATCTCATTCCACCGAAACTTTTACGGCTGCATTATGAGATTGAGCGATTTATGATATTTCTTTACTTGTAATCATATTAAATTTTTTCACTGTTCTGATAGTTAAAATTCAAGACATCAATAAACAATGAGATATTTAAATGATTACTCGTATCCCTCGTAGTTCTTTCTCTGCAAATATTAATAATACAGCCCAGACAAATGAACACCAAACCCTGAGTGAATTGTTTTATAAAGAACTCGAGGATAAATTTTCTGGCAAGGAGCTGGCGACGCCTCTATTAAAAAGCTTCTCAGAGAACTGTAGACAAAATGGTCGTCATATCTTTAGCAACAAGGATTTTGTCATTAAATTTTCCACGTCCGTCTTACAAGCTGATAAGAAAGAAATTACGATAATTAATAAAAACGAAAACACGACACTTACTCAAACCATTGCCCCAATATTTGAAGAATACCTAATGGAAATTTTACCTCAACGCTCAGACACTCTTGATAAACAAGAATTAAACCTAAAATCAGATAGAAAAGAAAAAGAATTCCCAAGAATTAAACTTAATGGTCAATGTTATTTTCCGGGGCGACCCCAAAACCGTATAGTATGCCGACACATTGCTGCACAATATATTAATGATATTTATCAGAATGTTGATTACAAACCCCATCAAGATGATTACTCTTCAGCTGAAAAATTTCTCACGCACTTCAACAAAAAATGCAAAAACCAGACTTTGGCGTTGGTTTCCAGCCGTCCTGAGGGGCGTTGCGTTGCTGCCTGCGGTGATTTCGGGCTAGTTATGAAAGCATATTTTGACAAGATGGAATCAAATGGCATCAGTGTTATGGCAGCCATATTACTGGTGGATAACCATGCTTTGACGGTCCGGCTAAGAATAAAGAACACAACTGAAGGATGTACCCATTACGTGGTTTCGGTTTATGATCCTAATGTAACTAACGATAAAATAAGAATTATGAGCGAAAGCAAAGAGGATATTAAACACTATTCTCTGATGGATTTTATGAATGTAGATTATAGCCTCCTGAAATGGTCAATGATCATGTTATTAACCAATCTGTTGCAATAATTCCAGCACTTCCGAAAGAACAGCTATTGATGTTAAAAGGATCTGTGGATGAAATAACCCCTCCATTATCACCAGCAACGATGAATTTGCTAATGGCAATTGGTCAGAATCACCAACTTACGCAACTGATGATTCAGCTCCAGAAAATGCCAGAACTACATAGAACAGAAATGTTGACTGCCTATAATAGTGGACATATGAACGTTATTAATACTATTTTTAACGCATTACCCACTCTGTTTAATACGTTTAAATTCGATAAAAAAATATGAAGCCCCTCCTCCTGGCAAATAATTCTAATGAATATCCCGGTTTGTTTTCAGCGATACAGCATAAACAACAAAATGTTGTAGAGACGGTTTATCTTGCTTTATCTGACCATGCACGCCTGTTTGGATTTACCGCTGAAGATATTATGGATTTTTGGCAACACAAAGCGCCACAAAAATACTCTGCCTTTGAGTTGGCTTTTGAATTTGGTCACCGGGTTATTGCTGAATTAATCCTTAATACATTAAATAAGATGGCTGAAAGCTTTGGCTTTACGGATAACCCTCGATACATTGCGGAGAAAAATTATATGGAAGCTTTACTCAAAAAAGCATCTCCCCATACCGTACGCTAAATCTTTGCCTGCGCCGATACGCATAAACATCTTCCACATGCCCTTCACGTATGCGGTTTTGTAGTGCGCGCCAGTAATCAGCGCGGAACAGGTCGGCGTGCATCTCTTCAAACAGCGGACCAATACGCGGGTCGGCGCATAGCCAGTGGCGAAACTCTTCCGGGAAAACATCGCCCGGCGAGACGCTGTACACGGTTCGCTGGCAAGTTCGTCTTCCGGATAGCGCGGCGGCGGGATGTCGCGGAAATTCACTTCCGTCATGTAGCAAATTTCATCGTAATCATAAAAAACCACACGCCCGTGACGGGTGACACCGAAGTTTTTAAACAGCATGTCGCCAGGAAAAATGTTAGCAGCGGCAAGCTGGCGAATAGCGTTACCGTATTCTTCAATGGCGTCGCGCAACTGCTGACCTTCCACTTGTTCCAGCCAGATATTGAGCGGCACCATCCGCCGCTCGATATAGAGATGGCGAATTACAATCTGCTCACCAAGATCGGTGATTTTTTCCGCTGCTTCCTGGAGCAGTAATTCCATTAATGCCGGGGAAATATGCCGCTTCTCCAGCACAAAGTTTTCAAACTCCTGGGTGTCCGCCATTCGGCCCACACGGTCGTGCTCTTTCACCAGTTGATAGCAGGCACGAACGTGAGCGGCAGACATCTCTTTCTGCGGCGCGAACTTGTCTTTGATGACTTTGAATACCCGATCAAAGCCCGGCAGCGTAAATACCAACATCACCATTCCACGAATACCCGGCGCTTCAATGAACTGCTCATTACAGCCCTGTAGATAAACGAGATATTCGCGGTAGCTTTCGGTTTTGGCGTGCTTCTGGCAGCCGATAGCCATATACAATTCAGCAGTGGTTTTACCTGGCAGAATTTCCCGTAGCCACTCGACCAGCGCTGCGGGCAGCGGTGCATAAACCATAAAATAAGAACGCGCAAAGCCAAAAACAATGCTCGCTTCGGCGGTCGTCGTCAGGCAGGTATCAATAAATAACTCGCCGTCGTCCGTCTGGTGGATCGGCAGTAAGAAGGGCAACGTGCCGGAAGGCGTGATCAGTTTGCCCACCAGCCAGGCGGCTTTATTGCGGTAAAACAGTTCGTTCGCCACCTGTAAATGACTTTCCGCGAGGTTGTCTGTCCCCAGCGTTTCCGTCAGATGGCGAATGATGTAATGAATGTCACGGCTTTTATTCTGCCAGCGCAGGCGCAGCGGCAGGTCGCTGATAACGCGCATCAGTAGAGATTCCCAGCCGTGATCGGGGTGAAAGTCTTTCGCCAGCGGGCGGGGAATGGTACGAAAGCGGCGTCTGGCTGAGAGCTAAAGATAAAAAGCCGCTCGGGAGTAAGCGAGCGGTGGTCAAATAACCGACAGTACACGGAGTTAAAAAAGCTCTCCGCAATCTCGAAGCGCGGGTAATCCGGCAACAGCCGCGTGTAATGCTCTTTAACGCGCAGTAAAAATGCCGCGTCCGTACTTTGGCCGTTAGTAATGCAGCGCAGTTGCTCCACGACCAGACCAACGTGATGATCGTAAAGATGGATACGGTTTTTCATCGCCTGCTGGACAGCATGCCAGTCGGCCTGTTCGAAACGCTGCTGCGCCCCGGAAGTCACTTCGAGGAATCGACCATACTGAGCGTCGAAGCCTTGCAAAATGGTTTGAGCAATCAGTAATTCCAGGCCACGCGGCATTTAGCGCCCTCATCAGGAGCAGAGAATTGCCGGATGCGGCGTAAACGCCTTATCCACGCCTACGTTCGGCAACGGTTGTAGCATGATAAGACGCGCAAGCGTCGCATCAGGCATCGTGCACCGATTGCCGATGCGGCGTGAACGCCTTATCCGGCCTACAGTCAGCAACGGTTGTTGTTGCTTAGAACTGCGATTCTTCAGTGGAGCCGGTCAGCGCGGTGACTGAAGACGTGCCGCCCTGAATAATAGTCGTCACTTTATCGAAGTAACCTGTACCCACTTCCTGCTGGTGAGATACGAAGGTATAGCCATCTTTCGCGGCGGCAAATTCCGGCTGCTGCACTTTCTCAACGTAGTGCTTCATACCCTCGCCCTGGGCATAGGCGTTTGCCAGGTCAAACATGTTGAACCACATGCTGTGGATACCTGCCAGGGTGATGAACTGGAACTTGTAGCCCCATATCCGACAGCTGCTGCTGGAAGCTGGCAATAGTTTTGTCGTCGAGGTTTTTCTGCCAGTTGAACGACGGCGAGCAGTTATAAGCCAGCAGTTTGCCCGGATATTTCGCGTGGATAGCTTGTGCAAAGCGACGCGCCAGTTCCAGATCCGGCGTGGAGGTTTCACACCAGACCAGGTCAGCATATGGCGCATACGCCAGGCCACGGCTGATCGCTTGCTCAATGCCCGCATGAGTACGGAAGAAGCCTTCACTGGTACGCTCGCCAGTAATAAATTCACTGTCATACGGGTCGCAATCGGAGGTAATCAGATCCGCCGCATCGGCATCGGTACGAGCAACCAGCAGGGTTGGAACGCCCGTCACGTCAGCTGCAAGACGCGCCGCGACCAGTTTCTGAATAGCTTCCTGAGTTGGCACCAAAACTTTGCCGCCCATGTGACCGCATTTCTTCACTGACGCCAGCTGATCTTCGAAGTGAACTGCCGCTGCACCGGCTTCAATCATCGCTTTCATCAGTTCAAAGGCATTCAGGACACCGCCAAAACCGGCTTCCGCATCGGCAACGATCGGCAGGAAGTAATCGACATAGCGCGGATCGCCCGGCTCAATGCCTGCGGACCATTGGATCTGATCGGCACGACGGAAGGTGTTGTTGATCCGCTCCACCACAGCTGGCACCGAGTTTGCCGGATAGAGCGACTGATCCGGATACATGCTGGCCGCCAGGTTAGCGTCCGCCGCTACCTGCCATCCCGACAGATAGACTGCTTCAATACCCGCTTTCGCCTGTTGCAAGCGCCTGACCGCCAGTCAGTGCACCGAGCTGTTGATGTAGCCTTTTTTCGACTCGCCATGCAGCAGACGCACATTTTCGCCGCGCCAGTTGCGCCAGGGTGCATTCAGGATTGACTGAACCGCGTAATTTCACCACATCTTCCGCGCTGTATGGGCGAGTAATGCCTTCCCAACGCGGTTGAGTCCACTCTTTCTGTAATTCTTCAATTTGTTGTGTACGGGTTTTCATGTGCAGATGCTCCATAGTTATGTGGTGGTTTACGCTAACAGGCGGTAGCCTGGCAGGGTCAGGAAATCAATTAACTCATCGGAAGTGGTGATCTGTTCCATCAAGCGTGCGGCATCGTCAAAACGCCCCTGGGAGAAACGTTCTTCGCCCAGTTCGCTGGCAATGACTTTCATCTCTTCACCCAGCATCTGGCGGAACAAGGCTTTGGTCACCGGTTTGCCATTGCTCAACGTTTTTGATGATGGATCACTGCCAGATTGAGGTACGGGAAATTTCAGCCGTCGCCGCATCTTCCATCAGCCATAAATCGGCACGCAGCCGTTGCCGGAGATCCATGCTTCGATGTACTGCACTGCCACGCGAATGTTGGCGCGCATACCTTCTTCGGTGCGTTCACCATCACAAGGTGCCAGCAGCTGATCGGCAGTAATCGGCGCGTCTTGTTCGCGCATCACTTCAAGCTGATTTTTACGGGAGCCGAGAATGTCGTTGAATACCGCCATTGCCGTATCCGCAAGGCCTGGGTGAGCAATCCATGTGCCATCGTGACCGTTATTGGCTTCCAGCGCTTTATCCGCTTTTACTTTGTTGAGCACCTGGTTATTGCGCTCTTCATCTTTGCTCGGAATAAACGCTGCCATGCCGCCCATCGCAAAAGCACCGCGTTTATGGCAGGTTTTAATCAACAGGCGTGAGTAAGCATTCAGGAATGGTTTATCCATCGTCACTGCCTGTCTGTCTGGCAGGACGCGATCGGGATAGTTTTTCAACGTTTTGATATAGCTGAAGATGTAATCCCAACGACCGCAGTTCAGACCAACAATATGGTCACGCAGCGCGTGAAGGATTTCATCCATCTGGAACACGGCGGGCAGCGTTTCAATCAGCAACGTCGCCTTGATGGTGCCGCGCGGCAGATTAAAGCGATCTTCTGCATAGCTGAAGACTTCGCTCCACCAGGCCGCTTCCTGCCAGGACTGGGTTTTCGGCAGATAGAAATAGGGACCGCTGCCCTTTGCCAACAGTGCTGATAGTTGTGGAAGAAATAGAGCGCAAAATCAAACAGGCTACCGGGGATTGCCTCACCACGCCAGGTGACATGTTTTTCCGGCAAGTGCAGACCGCGTACCCGACAAATCAAAACCGCTGGATTGGGCTTGAGCTGATAAATTTTGCCTGCTTCATTGGTATAGCTGATGGTGGCGTTAACCGCATCGCGCAGGTTAATTTGCCCGTCGATCACTTTGTTCCAGTCTGGTGCCAGTGAATCTTCGAAATCGGCCATAAAGACTTTCACATTGGCGTTCAGTGCGTTGATCACCATCTTGCGCTCAACCGGGCCAGTTATCTCGACTCGACGATCTTGTAAGTCCGCGGGAATACCACGAATTTTCCAGTCCGTATCGCGAATGGAAGCTGTTTCCGAAATAAAATCAGGCAACGTTCCGTTATCAATATCTTGCTGCTGCTGAATGCGCGCTGCCAGAAGTTTATTGCGTTGTGGCGTAAAATGCGTCACCAGCTCAGTCAGAAATTCTACCGCTTCGGCAGTAAGAATTTGCTTCTCCTGCTCGCCATACGGCTTATGAAAGCCAGTTCATCGGTTGTTGTTGCCTGTTCAGTCATCGTGCAGCTCCTCGTCATGGATCCGAAAACTTCCCCACTGTGAACGAAGGATCGTTGTGCGCTTTTCGTTCAGCACAACTAAGACTACTCATTTAAAATGCAAAATCAAAAACAATTTCCATTTTAATTAAAAATACTTGATAACTTATTGATAACAATATGAATAAAATTTATTCACCTCCTGAGGTGCGTTTCGGAAATAAAAAAGGCACCCGAAGGTGCCTGAGGTAAGGTGCTGAATGCTTAACGATCGACTATCACAGAAGATTAATCCAGCGTTGGATTCATGTGCCGTAGATCGTATGGCGTGATCTGATAGACGTAATAGTTGAGCCAGTTGGTAAACAGCAAATTACCGTGACTACGCCAGCTCGCTCGCGGTGTATTTTGCGGATCATTGTGCGGGAAATAGTTATACGGTACTTCCGGGCCTAGTCCGGCTTCCACATCGCGGAAATATTCCTGCGCCAGCGTTTGCGCATCATATTCGGGATGGCCCGTCACAAAGGCAATGCGCTTATCTTTGCTGGCAAACAGATATGCATCCCCTTCTTCCGTCTCTGCCAGAATTTCCAGATCGGTGTAATCACGAATCAACGCTGCCGGAAAGTCAGCATAGCGCGAATGTGGTGCCAGGAATGAATCATCAAAGCCACGCGTCAGAAGCGCATGAGGATGGAGAATATGATGCTCGTAAACGCCAGAGAGTTTGTCGGTGCGAGTTTGCTTAGGAATGCCGTAGAGGATATTGAGCGCGGCCTGTACCGCCCAGCAGACAAACAGCGTCGAGGTGACGTGATCTTTCGACCACTCCAGCACCTGTTTGATCTGCGGCCAGTAAGCGACATCATTAAACTCCACCAGGCCCAGCGGCGCACCGGTTACAATCAGACCGTCAAAGTTCTGTTCCTGAATATCTTCAAAGTTACAGTAGAAGTTGTTCAGATGCTCTGCGGGCGTGTTGCGCGATTCACGGGAATCGATGCGCAACAGCTGAATATCGACCTGCAAAGGTGAGTTTGAAAGCAGGCGCAGAAACTGATTTTCAGTTTCAATCTTCTTCGGCATCAGGTTAAGGATCAGAACCTTAAGTGGACGAATTTCCTGACCAGACGCACGAGAAGTTGTCATCACAAAGACGTTTCTTCACGCAAGAAATTGACGGCGGGTAGCTCGTCCGGCACACGAATAGGCATAACCTGATTACCTCACTACATACGCTTATACGTTTAGACATCCAGATAGCTGAAGATAACCAGAAAATTTGCCAATGTCGAGCCTGCATGTTGAAGGTGAGAAAGTTTCAAGGAAAAGGCTACGTTAGAATATAAGAATGACGAAAAGGAGAGAAAATGGTTATTAGTATTCGCCGCTCACAGCATGAGGAAGGGGAGGAACTCGTTGCGATTTGGTGTCGATCTGTCGATGCCACCCACGATTTTTTATCAGCAGAGTATCGGGCCGAGCTGGAAGAGCTGGTTCGTTCCTTTCTGCCGGAAGCACCGTTGTGGGTCGCGGTTAATGAACGGGATCAGCCGGTTGGGTTTATGTTGTTAAGTGGGCAGCATATGGATGCGCTGTTTATCGATCCTGATGTGCGCGGCTGCGGCGTGGGTCGGATGCTGGTGGAGCATGCGCTCTCGATGGCACCGGAACTGACAACCAACGTTAATGAGCAAAATGAGCAGGCGGTTGGGTTCTATAAGAAGGTGGGTTTTAAGGTTACGGGACGCTCTGAGGTGGACGATTTGGGGAAACCGTATCCGTTGCTGAATCTGGCGTATGTGGGGGAATAAGCCGCCCCTGCCGTGCCTGCCCAGGCTGGAGAAGACGCGCCAGCGTCGCATCCGACCTTTTTCTGCACCAGCGCAAAAAGGCCCAGTCTTCCGACTGGGCCTTCTGCTTAATTTGATGCCTGGCAGTTCCCTACTCTCGCATGGGGAGACCCCACACTACCATCGGCGCTACGGCGTTTCACTTCTGAGTTCGGCATGGGGTCAGGTGGGACCACCGCGCTACGGCCGCCAGGCAAATTCTGTTTTATCAGACCGCTTCTGCGTTCTGATTTAATCTGTATCAGGCTGAAAATCTTCTCTCATCCGCCAAAACACCTTCGGCGTTGTAAGGTTAA
>ENA-OQER01001605-OQER01001605.1-human-gut-metagenome-genome-assembly--contig:-NODE-1605-length-10517-cov-6.090857_pt1 | contig 10517 bp, 10 predicted proteins | sample MGYA00242797_ERZ504639 | MGnify/ENA primary metagenome ERZ504639 (study PRJEB26092, sample SAMD00036306) | human gut metagenome | host: Homo sapiens | study: EMG produced TPA metagenomics assembly of...
AAGTCCGTGTCAGTTTGCGGCAGAGAGGAACCAGTGGGAAGCACATGGGCAAACCGCCCTACGGATACCGCTGTGACCCGGAGGACAAGGATCACTGGATTCTGGATGAAGAAGCGGCTCCGGTAGTCAAGCTCATCTTCGACCTTTGCATTGACGGCAAGCCCGGAGCAGATTGCAAGGATTCTGGAAGAAAAGCAGATTCTGACTGCAAAGGCACTCTATGCCAAGCGAAAGAAAAAGCCGATGCCGGAAAGACCGTACCACTGGGGCAACCAGTCCATTGTAGGGATTTTGGAACGGCAGGAGTACACAGGCTGTACCTGCAACTTCAAGACTTATTCCAAGTCCTACAAGCTGAAAAAGCGGATTCCCAATGAGCCGGAGAATATGTTTTATCTGCCGGACACACAGGAAGCGATTGTATCTCAGGCACAGTTTGACAGGGTGCAGGAACTGAGGAAAAACAAACGCCGCCCCGCAAAAGCGGAACGGCAGGGATTGTTCTCAGGGCTTCTGTTTTGTGCCGATTGCGGCGGCAAGCTCCACTTTGCCACAAGCAAAAGCTTTGAGGGCAAGCAGGATCACTACGTCTGCAACAACTACAAGAGCAACCGTGGTACTTGTACTGCCCACTATATCCGGGAAGATGTGCTTCGTGAAATCGTTCTGGAACGCATCCGGGCAGTCAATGAGTATATCCGAAGCGATGTGGACGGTTTTCAGGAGGAATGGCTGCAATGCCGCAGGACTGACCAGGAGCGCAGCATCCGGGATGACAAAAAGAAGCTGGAACAGGCAAAGAAACGCCTTGCCGATCTGGATGTCATCATCGCCCGGCTGTACGAGGACTATGTTCTTGGAAATCTCAATCAGGACAGATACAGAAAGATGTCTGCGGACTATGAAGCGGAGCAGGAACGGTTAAAGCTCGAAATTGAAGTTATCGAAGAATGGGTGGAACAGCGGGAAGAAATGAACGACGGTCTGGATGCCTTTATCGCCCTGACACAGAAATATGTGGATGTGGAGGAGCTGACACAGACCATCGTGAACGAGTATATCAAGAAAATCATCGTCTATGCCCCGGACAAATCCAGCGGCAAGCGCAAGCAGAAAGTGAAGATTTTCTTCAACTTCGTGGACGATGTAGATATTCCCGTTATTTCCGAGCCTATCATCACGCAAACAACCTATGAACACAGAAAAACGGCGTGACCTTCGGGTCACACCGTTCTCTGCGACAAAATAGTTACTTGTCACTATTAAGCCTTGATTTTCCGGGCTTTTTGAACCATTTTGATATAGTCTGAGCAGTCGATTATCGCTTGCTGAACTGCGGAGCGCGACGAGCTGCTTTGAGACCGTACTGCGCGAGTTTTTGAGCTGTTTTTCCTTGATATTCCGGGCTTTTCTGACTTTCTGCTTCTCAGTTATCCGATGTGCGGACCATAAAAAACGGCCTTTTTTCATTCAGCGACAGGCTGATGAAACGCACCATTTACTACCCCAAACAACTCCTCTGGTTTATTGTACTTCACTTTTGCATAAATGTCCATAGTTGTTTTGCTGTTTTCATGTCCGGCAAGGTATTGTACTGTCTTTGGATCAACGCCCGCATAGAGAAGATTGGTGATGTAAGTGTGCCGTAGCTGATGGGGTGTCACATCGAAGTCCAGCGTATATTTGATTTTGGGTTGATTCTTCTGGGTCATACCCAGCGTTGGAGTAACCGTATATTTGATACTCTCCCCATTTACATACTTATAATAGTTTCGGGGCTTGGTGGAGCGGACAACTACATACTGCCACACTCTTTGAAACTGCGAAGCAGCCAGCGGCTCTCCTTTGCTGTCAGCGATCACATAATCTGATATGGAATTTTCTTTCGCTTCTCTCAGACAATCCACCAAACACTTCGGTATCGGAATATCCCTTTTTGCTGCCGGAGTTTTTAGCACCGTAGAAATCACGGGTCTGTTATGCTCTGTACGCCAAGCCCGCCTTACCGATAGATAAGGTGTATCCTCGTCCAGAAATACACAATCCCATTGCAGTGCAAGAATTTCTTCCCGACGCAGACCGGAATACAAACCGAGCATAATAAACAAATATGGAGGAAGCCCCTTGACTGTATCCAGAAGCACGGCTACCTGCTGATCTGTCAATGCCTCCTTCTTTTTTGTCGGTTTTCCGCCTTTACCGGATATTCCTGCACAGGGGTTGTGTTCAAGAATTTGGTTTCGCTCTGCCGTATAAAAAATGCACTTGAGCAGCATATTGACCTTATTGTATAAGCCTTCTGATTTCTTTGACAATGGAACAAGAGCCAGCCGAATATCGTCAGCAGTCACTTCTTCCATATACATCTCTCCCAGGGGTTTGATGATATAGTTTGTCATATCCCTCGTATAACCTCTGAGTGTAGACGCAGACACCTTTGCCGACTGCATCAGCAGCCACTTCTCGCCATACTCGGCTACTGTCGGGTGCTGCCGGTGAAAGATAATCTCTTCCACCTGCTTCCGGGCCTCTAACTGCTTCTCATACAATTCTTCACAAGTAGCGGCATACAAACTCAACTCTTTGCCATCTGCATCCGTAATCCTGGTTCTGTAATACTGGATTCCTTTCAATGTAATGGTCCCATACTTCGGGATCTGTGCTTTCTTTTTTGCCATCTTTGATCGTCCTTTCTTGATAATGTGTAGTCTCCGTATCTACACTCTCTTTTTATCAGAAAGCCTCGATTTAATCAAAGATACGGCTGATGCAAAACAAAGAGCGAGACATCCTTGCCTCGCTCCTGCTTTACTTCCTATTTTATTATTACTGTGCTGCGTCCCAGCTTGCAAACGCGCAGCTCATTGATCTGACCAGCTCATCTGGTCGGTTGTACTTAACCTTCGCATAAATGTCCATGGTAATCTTGCTGCTTTCATGGCCTGCCAAGTATTGAACCGTTTTGGGATCTACCGACGCATGAATAAGGTTGGTGATGTAAGTATGCCGCAGCTGATGGGGTGTTACCTCAAAGTCCAGGCTGTAAACCACTTTTCCGTTATGAGCGGCCTTTTCTCCCAAGACAGGTGTGACAGTATGCTTTACTCTTTTTCCATCTTCATACCGATAATAGCTCCGCTCCTTGACCGTCCTCGTAACAATATACTGCCACAGCCGCTTAAACTGCGTGTAGGACAACGGTTCGCCATCCCGGTTTGAAACTACATATTCCGAAGTCGAAGTTTCCTTTGCTGCTTTCAAGCACTCGGCCAAACAAACAGGAGGGGGATATTTCTCCCCGCAGCCTTGGTTTTCAATTCATCTGAGATCACCGGTCTGTTGTGTTCTGTATGCCATGCTCGCCTTACCGTCAGATATGGAGTATCCGTATCCAGATATACTGAATCCCATTGCAGAGCAAGAATTTCTTCCCGGCGTAGACCCGCGTACAAACCGATCATGACAAAGACATAAGGCGGCAAATCTCGGATAGCATCCAAAAGGCGCTCCACCTGTTCATCTGTCAAAGCCTGACGATCCTCTTGAGGAACACCGCCACCTTTTGTTGTCAGATAAATCGTTGGGTTATGGTCAATAATCCTGCTTTCCATCGCTGCGCGAAAGATAGACTTGTAAAGGATTACCACAGATTTATAAACCGATGTAGATTTCTTGGAAACTGGAACAAGGGCAAGCTGAATATCATCCAGGCTAACCTCGCCCATCCGTTTATCTCCCAATTCCGCTATAATATGCCGCCTGACCTTTGAGGTGTAATCCGTCAAAGTAGTAGCTCGTACATGAACCGACTGCATCAGCAGCCACTTTTCACAATACTCTGCAACTGTGGGCGTTTTCCGATGAAAAGTAGCATTCTCAATCTGTTCCAACGCAAGCGTTTCTTTGTTATATAGTTCTTCAGGTGTTTTTGCGTAGAGAGCTACGAGCTTTCCATTCGCATCTTTGATTCTGGTCCTATAATATAGGACACCTCTTTTCATAACTGTGCCATATTGAGGAAGCATTATTTTTCTATTTGCCAATTCCTCCACCTCCTAAAAAAAGATCTCCAGCGCTGTACCTTTGTTTTATCAAACATCTCTGATTCCATCAAGGATACGGACTGGCTCACGATCTTCCGCTTCGAGGCTTACGGTAAGTTGTGCTTCTCTCAACAGGCTTTGCCCTGTGCGTACATTTTGCGATATACTCCTGGAGACCCGCCGCAGTAAAATACACACAGCCATTCTGAACATACTGCACATAAGAGATCAAGCCGTTGTTACGGGCGCATCCAGCGTTGCGATGCTGATTCCTAAGATTTCAGCCGCTTCTTTTCGTGTAATGAGTTTTTCCATAGACCATATTCCCTCCAATCTGTCAAGGTTATCATCGTGCTTTCAAAATCACATGAATGCGCTGGCAGCCGAAACTGCCAGCGCATGGTATCTGACTTTGAATAGAAAAACGACCAACTAAGAAAGTAATCGCTTCCTATTTTAATATGACTCAATTCTCGTCACATTTGCCACGCAACCCTGACGATGGGAACATAGCAGGTCTCCGCTGGCGCGGTTGTCATAACTCCGCAGCGTCGTTTTACTCGTGCGCCGCAGGGTTCCCCCCAAGTCTTTAGGAGGCCGTGAGGAAGTATCTTTAAGCCCCCGTGCAGTCCTCGCGCCGGATCTGCCACCATCCGTTTTGTGAAATCGTAGATCGCTCCGAAGCAGCTTTGTTCATCACCTCCCTGGCTACTCCATCTTCGCGGCGTTCCACACTCGCTCGTACACGGGTTATGTACCTGTTATGCTGTCTATGAAATTGTCAAAGTGCTATTGAAGGGGGAAAACTTGTCCTTCTATTAACTCTGACAAAAAAAGCAAAAAACAGGCGCTTCAAACGAAACTTTATCAAAAATATTTTGCCAACTGTTTCAAACCGCGCCGGATGCTGTCCCGGACACGGCTTGGGTCTACACCCTCTGCTGCGGCGATCTCTCCTACTCTCATACCCAGATAATACCGGGCATAAATCCGCTTGGCCTGCTTCTCCGGCAGAGCCATCACAGCCGCATAAAGCTGCTCCCGCAGCTGCTTTTCCTCCAAGAGTATTTCCGGCGTCTGGGGCTTCATCAGGACCGCATTTTCAATGCCGTTGTCGCTGTCCAGAGAGTAATGCGCCTTATAGCGATACATTCTCCGGTCATAGGCATCTTCTGCACGCTCGGTGGCACGGATTGCCTCCAGCACATCTTCTGTTACTTCTACAAAGTGATCATTTTTGTAAACATCGGGATATAAGTCCCTAAGATTGACTTTCTTCATTATGTACCTCCATTTCGATTCACGGGCGATTGTCGAGTGAATGAAATGAGGCGGAGATCGGCAGCGATATACTTCGGGAGCTTTCCCGAAAAATCGACAGCAAAAAGCGCCAGCTCCCCGCAATGGGAAACTGGCGCAGCAAAAACACCTATTATTCTGCTGATTTAGATGGAATGATAATACTGATAGATAGTCATACTCTCCCGGAGGAGGAGCAAGGCTTTTTTTAATTGATGCAGCTCATGGCTATTGCGAATGACGAAAATTGACATGGCGGTATCCTCCTATGTACCGCCGTGCCTTACACAATGCTAAAGTCCTCGAAGCAAAAAGAAACGGCGGCCTTGATCTACTCAAAACCGCCGTATCAGCTATGTAGGTTTGCATGGGAAATGATCTGCCTGCCAGCGGTTTTTTTCTTTTCCCCGCTGTGGAGGCAGATGTTTGAATATGTAGGCTCGTTTCATTCCACAAAGAACAGAACCTGCCGGATCAGCTCCGGGATATTGACCGGGGCGGTGATATAGTCGTTCACGCCCTCATGCCGGTATTCATATTCCGTGGCAGGGTCGTTGTTCTCGGTGAGGATAAAGAACGGCAGAAGCCGGACAGGGGGATTCTTCATTTGGAACATCCCCGCCACCCGCCGTAGCGTATGAAACAGCTCCATTGCTGTGCCGTCCGGCAGTTCCAGATCGCACAAGATCAGTTCTATTTCCTTATCCTCAAAAATCCGGCGCTTGGCTTCCCAAATCGAGGAAACCAGAATCAGGTCAAAGCCCTTTTGTAGCATAGCAGCCCGCAGCACTTCGGCGCTGGTATCTTCTGCATAGACAAAGAGCAGCTTGTGAAAAGTCGGGGCCTTTTCGCCGGATAACTGCCGGTAGGCGTATTCCACCAGCTTATCTTGTAGTAGCAGTCCTTTCATTTTGTCCATGCACAGCGTCGCGCCCCGGCGCATAGCTTCCTGTTCGTAGTCGTCCTTGTCATGACAGGACGCCAGAATAAAAGGCAGCTCCTTGTCTGCGGCCCGCACCTCGTCCAGAAAGTCCATGCCGGAACCGTCCGGCAGGTCGAGATCACAGCAGACCACCAGCGGCATTTCCTCTTGGATGGCGGTCCGCGCTTCTTTCAGCGTACAAGCCGTTTTTACCGGGTAGCCCCGGTGCTGTAAGTATTTTTGCAGGCACCATGTATAGGTGTCGCTGTCGTCGATCAGCAGTATCTTTTTCATGTGTCCTCACCCCCAATATTGATTTACCACAAGCATAAACTACAAATGTTACACAAATGTCCGAGGTGCCTTTGATTTCGACAGAAAAACAGGCTGAATTGTTACAACGCTCGGACATTTCAAAAATTTCTTTGAGAAATGGCGAAAAAAGCGGGGCAGCACACGCCGCCCCGCCGATCCCATACGGCTATTCCATCGTCCTGATTTGCTCAACAAGAGATTGCTTTTTCAGATTTCCAGTTGTGTAAGAAATCAAGGTGAATTGCACAATCAGCAGGATTGCTAAATATATCAATACGATCAGCCACGGAAATGAATAGTAAAAGTATGGATTCATCGTTTTCACAACGACCTGTACGGATAGGAAGCCCAGTCCAGTCCCCAAAACCAATGTTACCAGCGTAGCAAAAACTGAATACATTAACCCCTCATAGCACAGCATTTTGATAAGCTGCTTTTTACTCAAACCAATCGCCTGTAACATTCCAATTTCCTGCCTACGGGATAAGAAGTTTGTGATTGTCGTATTGACAAGGTTGATTAAAGAAAAGCACACAACAATAACAGCCACGATCAACAATACCCCGAAAGAAGTTGTTGAAGTCCGCTATAATAAGTGATACTTTCTTTTATGGTTCCATAACCAAATCGCTATTTCCGTCTATCAGTTGATTTAATGCAGCTTCAACCGTATCATATTTTTTCATATCGGTAATTACGGAAATCGTACCTGTGCAATCTATCCCGGTCGCTTCATTCATAAACTGCTCCGGAAGCGCAAAGCATTTTGAGAAGCCGGAGTAAGAATATTCGTTTACAATGCCCATGACGGTATAGGCCTTTGTGCGAATTTGGCCGGATTCGGTTTTATAGTCCACTTCGACGGTATCACCCAACGCAGCCTCAATATCATAGAGATCGGCACGCTCTTGAAGCAAGACAATTCCATTGCCTGCCACCAGTTCATCATAATCAGTCGTTCCCGCAATTCGCTCTTTCTCCAAATTCTGCTGTTCATCTCGGCAAAAGCTGAATCCATTTTCCAGAATTACCATTTACACGATATTCTGCGTCCGTGTAATACCAGTGCTTGATTCCTGTAACGCCATCAATAGATTCTACTGCATTTATAAAATCGGCATTTAGAAAATTCTTTTGCTGCAATCCAGACAAAGAAATACCAGCAGTGTCCCACGATTGATTTGCGTTGAGCTGAATGTTAAATTCACCGACAGGGAAAGCCCTGCCTCTTGCCTCTGCAACGCCATCATAGGAAACTAACATTGTCGAAATCAATACAACCAATACTCCGCCGAGTGAAAGAGAAAGTATTGTTAAAGTGGACTTTGCCTTTTGTCTGGACAGATTCATTTTAGCAAGTGAAGCAGGCGTTATTTTACGGTGCAGCACGGAACTTTCTTTCATTTTTCCCTGATAATCGGAATATCGCAATGCTTCCAGCGGAGATACTGCCGCAGCTCTTTTTACAGGAGTATGAATGGCAATCATCACAATAATAAATGCAAAAAGGCCAACCCCGACCGTCACACATAAAGTAGTCAGCCAGTACCAACCGGCAGGAATCAGGAAGTACCCAATCACATTTCCAATAACCAGACCAATCGGGATAGCAATGGCAGCAAGTAATTTCCCCTCGCGGTAAACCATCTTTTTGATCTGTCGTTTTGTAGTTCCGATTGTGCGAAGCTGTCCATAGTTACGGATACTGCTTGCTACTGAAATATAAAAAATCGAATAGATCACAATGCCGGAACCAATGAAAGTTACAAAACCAATCAAGAAATAGAACAGCATATCGCTTCCGTGATTTTCGTCCTTTAAGTTAAAATATGTGGAACGGACAATCACATTATCATCGGAAATTTTTAATTGCTGCGCCAGAGTGTTTGCATAGTTGGTGGCTTCTTCCTCGCTCATATTTTGAGCGCCTTTCAGCCCAATGTAATAATCAATCATGCCCTCGTCGCCATACTGCTGTCTTACTAATTCTTTCGATATAATGGCTGTATAGCGCCCAATATCGCCGGTTTTCACATCTAAGATTCCCGTCAATTTGAAATCATGGGTAGTGCCGTCAGAAAAGGGGATTTGAATTGTCTGTCCCAATTCATTTGAATAGCCCAAACTATCCAAAAAGGATTCTTGCACTACAATTTCATTCTCCGAAGCTGGTAAATCTCCCGAATAGGGCATACTTTGGGATTTTAGCATATCTGCATTTGCATAAGTAAAATTCACGGTTGAATGGTTTACCTGTTCAGAAAATGCGTTAAAAAATTCCCCAACCCACGCAATTTCTTCTTGCTTGTATAGTTCCTGTCCCTGTTGTTCAGAAATCGCATGATACATAATCTGCGCTGTTTTTTGGTTGCGGTTCTGCGTTTCCTGCATAACCCCAAAGCCATAGAGGACAATAGCAGATAGCAATGCGCTGGCAAGTGCAATCGTCAAAATAATAAAGATATTTCTTTTTCGATTTGCCGATATACTGCGGTTTGATATGCGCTTTACTATGCCGCTGGTATCATTTTCAAAAGGCCATGTCATAGCTTGCCACCTCCTTACTCCACAATCTTTCCGTCCTCAATGCGGACAATCCGATCTGCAAGGCGTGCTATGTCGTCATTGTGGGTAATCATCACGACAGTTTGCCGAAACTCTGCGCTGGTGCGCTTGATAAGCCCCAGCACCTCGGCGCTGGTCTTGCTGTCAAGGTTGCCGGTCGGCTCGTCGGCCAGCACGATAGCCGGTTTGGTAATCAAGGCGCGGGCGATAGCCACACGCTGCTGCTGTCCGCCGGAAGATTGTTCGGCATATTTTTCAGTTTATCTTCCAGCCCCAGCAGATGAACGGTCTCGTCCAAAAACTTCTGATCCACCGTGTCCCCGTCCAGCTCCACCGGCAGGACGATGTTCTCATACACATTCAGGATCGGAACAAGGTTATAGTTCTGGAAGATAAAGCCGATGTTGCGGCGGCGGAAGATGGTGAGCTGTTCGTCGTTCATTTTCGACAGCTCTTTGTCCCGGACAATCACGGTTCCGCTGGTGGGAGTGTCCAGCCCGCCCATCATGTGAAGCAGGGTGGACTTGCCGCTGCCGGAGGTTCCCACAACGGCCACAAACTCGCCGTCATTTACAGAGAAGTTCACGCCGTCAAGGGCGCGGGTGATGTTCGGCTCTGTGCCGTAATACTTTTTCAGATCAATCGCCTGTAAAACGCTCATACTCAAAACTCCTTTCAAGCTTTCTGCCTGTTGATAAGGGTATTGTAAAACTCAAATGTCCGCGAAATGTTACAACAGCCAAAAAATTTCATTGAAAATCGGGGTGAAATGTTACAACGCTCGGACATTTCAAAAATTTCTTTGGGAAATGGCGAAAAAGGCGGGGCAGCACACGCCGCCCCGCCGATCCCATACGATTATTCCATCGCCCGCATTTGTTCGATCAGGGATTGTTTTTTCTGTCTGCGAATTGTCCATACAGACAAGATCAGTTCCATTCCGAACAACACCAGAATGAACAGCCCCATTTCCAAAACCGGGAATTTGTAAGGCACTACATTTCCGGCAAAAGCACCTACACTCATTTTTCTGCAAGCAAAGATGGAAGCCGGAAGCCCAACGGTCAGCGTTGCCAATGTTGCAAAGGACGCATAGCACAGCCCCTCACAGATGTTCATTTTACATAGCTGTTTTTGTGTTAGACCGATAGAACGCAGAATACTGTTTTCCTGCTTTCGGGCTATCTGGTTAGAGAGTGTCGTATTGATAAGGTTGATAACGCCAAAGAGAAATACCAACCATGAAAGTATCTCCATACTGCCAAACGCAAAAGAATTTGTCATTTCTTCATATTCAATCACTGTATTGATTTCATCTAAGGCAATATTACTATGGCTGGCAACAATATTTTTCAATTCAGCTCCCACATAGT
>ENA-OQER01001606-OQER01001606.1-human-gut-metagenome-genome-assembly--contig:-NODE-1606-length-10515-cov-1.997882_pt1 | contig 10515 bp, 18 predicted proteins | sample MGYA00242797_ERZ504639 | MGnify/ENA primary metagenome ERZ504639 (study PRJEB26092, sample SAMD00036306) | human gut metagenome | host: Homo sapiens | study: EMG produced TPA metagenomics assembly of...
GTCAATGCCAGTATGAATACCTGCAGCGTAGTACAATGCTTCTTGTTGGCATGATCGTGCTCTGTATTGCCGCCTTTTTTTATCAGCCTTATCATTCAAAAAAGCAGGGCAAGTCTCAGGAGAAAAGATACAGAGATCCTGTACAGGGATGAGCTGTTTCAAAAGCTGTCAATGAATGTGGATGATGTTTTCCTGATGCTGGATGCCAAAACATATGAGGCAGATTATGTCAGCCCGAATGTGGAAAAACTGTTGGGATTTACGGTAGAGCAGATCCGGAAGGATATTTATGTTCTGGGAAAACTGCATCATGGGATTCTGAGAATCTGAAGAAGAATTATCTGAAGGGAATCCAGACTTCGGAACAGAAGGAATGGGATTTTGAATATGTTCATCAGAAAACAGGAGAACGGCGTTGGTTTCATATTGTGGCAATGGGCAGTGAGGTGAACCGGAAGAAGAAATATATTCTGGTTATGTCGGACCGTACCTCTGACAGGAATATGAATCAGGCACTTTCTGAGGCAGTACGTGCTGCGGAGACAGCAAACAGGGCTAAGAGTAATTTCCTTTCCAATATGTCTCACGATATCCGGACGCCAATGAATGCGATCATCGGCTTTACGACACTGGCTGTGAGTAATATTGATGATAAGAAAAGAGTCAGGGATTATCTGGGTAAGATCCTTTCCTCCAGTAACCATTTGCTTTCACTGATCAACGATATCCTGGATATGAGCCGGATTGAGAGCGGAAAGATCCATCTGGAAGAAACAGAGGTCAGTCTGTCAGATGTACTTCATGACCTGAAGACGATCATCAGTGGGCAGATCCATGCGAAGCAGCTGGAACTTTATATGGATGCCATGGATGTTACCAATGAGGATGTTTATTGTGACAAGACGCGACTGAACCAGGTACTGCTGAATCTTTTGTCTAATGCAGTCAAGTTTACACCAGCCGGAGGAACCGTCTCTGTCCGGATCAGACAGTGTCCTGGGACACAGAAAGGCAGTGGGCTGTACGAAATCCGGGTAAAGGATAACGGAATTGGCATGAGTCAGGAATTTGTGAAGAAGATATTTTCTCCCTTTGAGAGAGAGCGGACTTCCACTGTCAGCAGGACCAGGGCACAGGGCTTGGTATGGCCATTACCAAGAACATTGTGAATATGATGGGCGGTACCATTGAGGTTCATACAGAACAGGGAAAAGGTACTGAATTTATTGTCCGTCTGCCATTCCGTATTCAGTCTGAGCACCAGCATATAGAGAAGATTGCGGAACTGGAAGGACTTAAGGCATTAGTTGTAGACGACGATTTTAATACCTGTGACAGCGTGACAAAAATGCTTGTGAGGGTTGGAATGCGTTCGGAATGGACACTTTCCGGCAAGGAAGCTGTTCTACGTGCACGGCAGTCTATGGAACTGGGAGATGCGTTCCATGCTTATATCATCGACTGGCGTCTGCCGGATATGAATGGCATTGAAGTTACCCGCCAGATCCGCAGCCTCGGCATGATACGCCAATCATTATCCTGACTGCATATGACTGGTCAGATATCGAAGTGGAAGCCAGGGCGGCCGGAGTGACTGCTTTCTGTGCAAAACCAATGTTCATGTCAGATATCAGAAATACCTTGATGAGTGCTATCGGCCAGAAGCTGGCAGAGGATACAATCCTTCCGTCAGTAGATTCGGATTTCAGGGGCAGATGTATACTGCTTGTGGAAGACAACGAACTGAACAGCGAAATTGCTGTGGAAATCCTTAATGAATATGGATTCCTGGTTGATACTGCGAAAATGGTGTCGAGGCAGTACAGAAAGTCCGAAATTCTACACCGGGTAATTATGATCTTGTGCTGATGGATGTACAGATGCCTGTAATGAACGGATATGAGGCCACGAAACAGATCCGTGCGCTGGATGATCCGGCGCTGGCAGGAATTACTATTCTTGCCATGACTGCCAATGCCTTTGATGAGGACAGAAAGAAAGCACTGAAATGTGGTATGGATGGGTTCCTGTCCAAACCAATTGTCATAGAGGAATTGATCAGCATCCTGCAGAAGAACCTGGATTAGGTGTTCGGAGTATCAGAAAACCACACAAATAAAGGAAATAAAAAATATGGATAAAAGTAGAAAAAAATCAATCGTACTATGTGCTGGTATATTTGTGGTTTTAGGAATATGGATGGTATTGACGGTACCATGCCGGGCTGCCGAGACGAATAACGATGAAAAGCAGTCACGGATCATCCGTGTCGGCTCATTTGAGGATACCTTTAATTATGTCGATAAAAACGGTGTAAGACGAGGATATGGATACGAACTCATGCAGGCTCTGGCAGGTTACACCGGATGGAAACTTGAGTATGTGAAATGTGACTGGTCTGACTGTTTTGATAAGCTTGAAAATGGTGAGATTGATATCATGGGTGATATCTCTTACACCGATGAACGTGCACAAAAGATGCTTTTCCCGGATGAACCGATGGGGGAGGAAAAATATATCCTTTATGCTGATTTATCGGATACGGATATTGGAATGTCTGATCTCAAGTCTCTGGATGGGAAACGTGTAGGTGTGCTCATGGATACAGAACCTGAGCTCATGCTGACAGAATGGGAAAATAAGAATGGCATACATACAGAACATGTAAATGTGAATAATAATGATGATGTCGAAAAGAAATTAGCAAATCATGAGATCGACTGTTTTGTATCTCTGGAGGAATCTATCTGGTCTGAACAGGGAATATCATCCGTTACCACGATTGGCAAATCAGGCATATATTTTGCAATAAATAAAGAACGCAGCGATATCAAGACGGAGCTGGACTATGCTATGCGTCAACTGGAACAGGATAGTCCCTTTTTTAAGACAGATCTGTATAAGAAGTATTTTACACTTGATTATATTCAGGTTCTTACAGGGAAAGAAAAGATCTGGGTGGAAGAGCATGGAGGTATCCGGATAGGATTTTTGAACAATGATCCGGCAATCTTTTCCATGGATGAAGAGACTGGAAAACTTACCGGTATGCTGGCGGAATATACCTCCTATGCCAAAGATTGTCTGGGAAATCAGACACTGGAATTTAATATACAGGCATATGATAATTATGATGAAATGATTCAGGCGCTGCAGAACCGTGAGATTGACATGATTTTTTTATGTCGGCAGGAATCCATATTTTTGCAGAACAAAACGGATATGCACTTACAAACACAGCCTGGACTTACAGTTTGATGGCCGTAACCGATGAGAAAAAATTTGATGAAAATAAGGTGTATACTGTAGCTGTGCCAAAGGAAAAATATGCCTTAAAACAGCATATTGCATTCAGCTATCCCGAATGGAAGATCATAGATTGTGATTCGCTTGGCAATGCAGCAGATATGGTCATCCAAGAAAAAGCAGACTGTTTCCTCATGGGAGCAAGCCAGGCGCTGATATATGATAACAGTCAAAACTTCAAGAGTGTTCCACTTACAAAAACAATGGAGGCATGCTTTGCTGTAAGAGGTGGAGAGGGAAGCCTTTTGTCAATACTGAATAAAACTATAAAGGCTATGCCGTCTGACATGCTTACAAGTGCACTTGCTATCTATGACAGTACTGCAGATAAAGTAACATTTTTGGACTTTATAAAAGACAATATGCTCGCTTTTTTTGTTACAGCAGGACTTTCTGTACTCACTATCATTGGTATTATCCTCGTACTTTTGCGGAAGGCAAAGAAAGCAGAAGCTGTCGCAAAGCTTGCGGCAAAGAATACAAAAAAACTTAATGACAAACTGGAAATCGCTTTGAAAAAAGCAGAGGATGCCAGTCTGGCAAAGACTCGTTTTCTTAACAATATGTCTCATGACATCCGTACTCCTATGAATGCAATTCTGGGTTATGCACAGCTTATGGAGGAAGAACTAAAAGGAAAGGATCTGCCTGAAACTTCAGATCATCTGGAAAAATTGCGGCAGTCGGGAAATCTTCTTCTGTCTATCATAAATAATGTACTTGATATGGCCCGGATTGAGAGCGGAAAGATGGAAATTGATGAGAACTATGGCCGGATTGAAGATATTCGGCAGACTTTATTTGAAATATTTGATGATGAAGCAAAGAAAAAGAATATTGCACTTCATTACACAATAAATGTAGAGCATGAACATATACTGACAGATACTACCAAGGTAAAAGAAATATTTGCCAATATCCTGAGCAATGCCATAAAATATACTCCATCCGGTGGTTCTGTTATGGTAAACATAGACGAATTAGTATGTGATGAGCCGGGTACATGATGGTAAGGACCAGGGTGAGCGATACCGGAATCGGTATGAGCCAGGATTATCTGACAAAGATTTTTGACGCATTCACGCGTGAGCGAAACACTACAAAGAGCAAAATCACAGGAAGCGGATTGGGAATGTCAATCGTAAAGAAATATGTTGATCAGCTCGGCGGAACAATAGATGTGGAGAGTGAGCCTGGAAAGGGCAGCACCTTTACTGTAACACTAAAACACAGGATAGCGGATGAAAGCTATTATGCAAAAAAACACGATGAAAGCTCGGGAACAGCCAGTGAAATCCTTGAAGGCAGGAATATCCTTTTGGCAGAGGACAATGATCTGAATGCAGAGATTGCAGAAGCAATACTTGAGCGTGCCGGTCTTAAGGTTGAACGTGTGGAGGATGGCATTCAGTGTGTAAACAGGATAATAAAAATGCCGGCAAGAACATATGATATGATCCTCATGGATATACAAATGCCCCAAATGAATGGTTATAAAGCAACACAGGAAATCAGACACTTGCCAGATAAGGATAAAGCGTGTATACCGATCATTGCAATGACAGCAAATGCATTGAAGAAGATAAGCGGGATGCTGTTGCAGCCGGAATGAATGACCATGTGGCGAAGCCGGTTGATCTGAGTATTTTAATATCTGTCATTGCAAAATATATAGGATGAAACAAGTTAAAGCCTGTTATTGCGTTCTAAAAAAAAATCCTGTATAATACCAAACTGTAATATTGTATCATTCAGCGAACAGAGAAATACGCTGTGAATCATTAAAAGAAGTCAGGAGGACATAAGTACATGCGAGTCGATGCGGACGATTTTGCCCGACCTTGCAGCTGCGGGAGGGAGCACCACATAGACGTTAGAGAAATTGTAATTGAATCAGGAGCTATCGGGAAACTGGAAAAGGAAATGTCAGACGGTGATCTGAAAGAATATATTTCCCCGCTTCTGATCTGTGACACGAACAGTTACAAAGCTACAGAGGAACTGATGGAGGATATCTATGACCGGTGTCAGGTACTGATCCTGGATGCTGAAGGTCTTGAGGCAGATGAGCGTGCCGTGGAGATCGTGGAGAATTATATGGAAGAGGACATCGATCTTGTTCTTGCTGTTGGAGCAGGGACGATCCATGATCTCAGTCGTTTTGTTGCCCATCAGTACCGGATTCCTTTTGTCTCTGTGCCCACCGCAGCCAGTTCAGACGGATTTACTTCCACAGTAGCAGACATGACCTGGAATGGTGTAAAAAAAGTATTTCAGGCATCTGCGCCGCTTTTTGTTTTTGCGGATACAGATATTTTTTGCAAAGGCGCCTGCAAGGCTTACAGCAGCCGGGGTGTCGGATATTCTGGGAAAATACATTGCGCTGGCAGACTGGAAGATAGCAAGTATTCTTATGAATGAATACTATTGTACAGAGGTGGTAAATCTGGAAACAAAAGCGATCCGGACTGTTAAGGATAATCTGAAAGAAATCGCAGCAGGAGAGAAAGATGCATGTGAGAAGCTGATGTATGCACTGATCCTTTCCGGACTGGCCATGCAGATGACAGGAAACTCCAGACCGGCATCCGGAGCGGAACACCATATGGTCCACCTCTGGGATATGGAAGTGGTCAATGGCCATCTGAATGCTCTTCACGGTGAGAAGGTTTCAGCAGCAACCATGTTGGTCCTTCTGGAATATAAAAAACTTGCAGATGCTATCAGAAGAGGAACCTGCAGAGTGCATGCTTTTGCAGACGGAGACAGAGAACTCCTGCAGGAGACCTTCGGCAGAAAAGGGATTCTTGGAGCACTTGAAAAAGAAAACACTCCGGAACTTCTGGATGATGTGAGCATAGAAACATTTTCCGGTGCACTTCCGGAAATCCTTAAGATCATAGATTTTCTTCCGGCAGTTACAGATATGCAGGAGATGATGAGTATCGTCGGCTGCATAAGCAGAGTCCGGGATATCGGACTGCCGGGAAAAGCAATCGAGGAAAGTCTCAGACTTGCACCGTATACAAGAAGAAGGCTGAGCCTTTTAAGACTCCGGAAAATGCTCACATACTGAGCGGGAACAGCTCATAAAAGGTTCTTTTGACTTGACATAAATTTTCAGGAAAGGCAGTGATGAACGGTTTGATGAGAGTAGGAATGGGATATGATGTACATAAACTGACAGAGGGCAGGAAGCTGATCCTTGGTGGTGTTGATATTCCCTGGGAAAAAGGTCTTTTGGGCCATTCGGATGCGGATGTTCTGATCCATGCGATCATGGATGCACTTCTGGGAGCTGCGGCTCTTGGAGATATCGGAAAGCATTTTCCGGATACAGATCCTGCATATAAGGGAATCTCCAGTGTGAAACTTCTGGTGCATGTTGCCGGATTACTGAAGGAGAACGACTATGCGATCGGAAATATAGATGCTACCATCATTGCTCAGAAACCGAAGATGGCGCCGCATATTCCGAAGATGAGAGAAAATATCGCAGAAGCACTTGGGATTAAAATATCACAGCTGAATATCAAGGCGACAACAGAGGAAGGCCTTGGATTTACAGGACAGGGAGAGGGTATCTCCTCACAGGCGATCTGCTCCCTGTACAGAATCGGGAAATTGGAGGAAGAGTAACATGAAGATTTTTAACACACTGACACGCAGAAAAGAGGAATTTGTACCTCTGGAAGAAGGAAAAGTAAAAATGTATGTCTGCGGACCTACGGTATACAATCTGATCCATATCGGAAATGCCCGTCCTATGATCATTTTTGATACGGTGCGCAGATATATGGAATATAAAGGATATGAAGTAAATTATGTATCCAACTTACCGATGTAGATGACAAGATCATCAAGAAGGCCATTGAAGAGGGTGTTTCCGCAGAGGAAATCTCTACCCGTTATATCAAAGAGTGCAAGAAGGATATGCCGATATGAATGTAAAACCTGCTACAACTGCACCCCAGGCTACACAGGAGATCCAGGGCATGATCGACATGATCCAGACTCTTATTGATAAAGGATATGCATATCGGCAGCTGACGGGACCGTTTATTTCCGTGTAAAGAAATTCAAAGATTATGGCAAACTTTCTCATAAAAACCTGGATGATCTCCAGTCGGGATTCCGTTCTCTTAAGGTATCCGGTGAGGATCAGAAGAAGATCCGTTAGACTTCGTGCTCTGGAAACCAAAGAAAGAGGGCGAGCCGTCCTGGCCGTCACCGTGGTGCGACGGACGTCCTGGCTGGCATATTGAGTGCTCTGTTATGTCTAAGAAATATCTTGGAGAAGAGATCGATATCCATGCAGGCGGTGAGGATCTGATCTTCCCGCATCATGAGAATGAGATCGCACAGAGTGAGTGCTGCAATGGTAAAATTTTTGCAAGATACTGGATGCATAATGGTTTCCTGAACATCGACAACCGCAAGATGTCCAAATCTCTCGGAAACTTCCGTACCGTTCGTCAGATCGGTGAACAGTATGATCTTCAGGTCCTTCGCTTCTTTATGCTGAACGCACATTACAGAAGTCCGCTGAACTTCAGCGCAGATCTTATGGAAGCAGCAAAGAACTCTCTGGAGCGTATCCTTGAGGCGGCAGGAAAGCTCAGTGACCGTAAAGACAATGGGGCGGCAGAGAATATCACAGAGGAAGAGCTTGCGCTTCTCAAAGAGGCAGAAGGTTTTGTTACCAAATTTGAAGCGGCCATGGATGATGATTTTAATACCGCAGATGCGCTTGCGGCAATTGAGCTTGTTAAATTTGCCAACACAAACGTAGATGAGAACAGCTCAAAAGAGTTTGCCGGTGGCCTTTATGAGGAACTTTTTAAGCTCAGTGATGTGCTGGGACTGAAAATTGAGAAAAAAGAAGAGATTCTTGACAAAGAGATCGAGAATCTGATCCAGGAGCGCCAGGCTGCAAGAAAGGCAAAGGATTTCAAGAGAGCAGATGAGATCCGTGATGAGCTCTTGAAAAAAGGTATCATCCTCAAAGATACAAGAGAAGGTGTGAAATGGCAGAGAGCTTAAAGAAACTTAAAGAGCTGTTTGATCTGAAAGACGCAGACCTTCGGACTTATTCGCCGCTGACACTGGCCTATATCGGGGATGGTGTTTATGAGCTGGTGATCCGTACTATTCTTGTGAAAAAAGCGAACTGTCCGGTAAATCGTCTCCACAAAAAAGCCAGCAGCCTTGTAAAGCATCTGCACAGTCGGGTATGATGGAGATCCTCGAACCACTTTTGACAGAAGAAGAAAAAAGTGTATATCGAAGAGGAAGAAATGCCCATTCCGCTACCATGGCCAAACATGCCACCATGGCGGATTATCGGCGTGCTACAGGTTTTGAGGCGCTGATGGGATATCTTTACCTGAAAGAGGATTTTTCAAGGATACTGGAACTGGTCCATGCAGGACTTGAGAAGGAGGAATTTAAATTGACTGAATGATAGAAGGAAGAAATGCGGTACTTGAGGCATTCGTTCCGGTAAATGTGTTGATAAACTGTTTATTCTGGATGGCTGTCAGGACGGACCGGTCCGCACCATCGCAAGAGAAGCCAGAAAACATGATACCATTGTAAAATTTGTTCCAAAGGAACGATTGGATTCCATGAGCGAGACAGGTGCGCATCAGGGAGTGATCGCTCAGGTTGCGGCTTATGATTATTCCACAGTAGAGGATATCTTAAAGAAAGCAGAAGATAAAGGAGAGCCTCCGTTTATCATTCTTCTTGATAATATTGAGGATCCTCATAATCTGGGAGCTATCATCCGTACCGCAAATCTTGCAGGTGCTCATGGTGTGATCATTCCCAAACACAGAGCAGTAGGACTGACTGCTACGGTTGCCAAGACGTCGGCAGGCGCACTGAATTATACACCGGTTGCCAAGGTTGCTAATTTGGGACAGACTATTGATGAACTGAAAGAAAAAGGCATCTGGTTCGTATGTGCAGATATGGACGGAGAGGTGATGTATCGTCAGAATCTGACAGGACCTATTGGCCTTGTGATCGGAAATGAGGGAAATGGTGTAAGCCGCCTTGTAAAAGAGAAATGTGATTTTACTACCGCGATCCCGATGAAGGGGGATATCGATTCCCTTAACGCTTCTGTAGCTGCAGGAGTCCTTGCTTTTGAGATCGTAAGACAGAGACTGTCAAAATAAATACATCAAATACAGCCATAGCTGTTCGGAGAAAAAATGTGCCGATATAATGAGATGACGGATGAAGCTCTTATCGAAAGACTTCGTGCAGGGGAATCTGCAATTGCAGATTATCTGATGGAAAAGTATAAAGGTCTGGTCAGAAAAAAGGCTCGTGCCATGTTTCTGATAGGCGGAGACACAGATGATCTGATACAGGAGGGGATGATCGGACTGTTTAAGGCAGTCCGTGATTACCAGCCAGACAGGGAGGCGTCTTTTCAGTCTTTTGCAAATATATGTATTGACAGACAGATCTATACTGCCATTAAAAGTTCAAACCGCCAGAAACATCAGCCACTGAACACTTATGTGTCTTTAAGCGACGGAGAAGCGGAAGAAAGTTACAGAGATTCCTGTGTGGAGTATGATAATCGGAATCGATCCTGATCGACCGGGGAAAATGTGGAGGCTCTCGAAAAATGAAATAAAAAAAGGTGCCTGAGCCTCTGGAAAAACAGGGTACTGCAATTGTATCTGGATGGAAATGGATATATGGATATTGCCCGGATTCTTGGAAAAACACCGAAATCCATTGATAATGCACTGCAGAGAATCCGTGGGAAAATTAAAAGCTATTTTTGAGAAGAGTAAATACCTCTTTCCTTTTGAATGTAAAAGTATTAAAATAATACTCATAAGGAGCAGAATAAGAAAGGAGGCCAAATTATGGCAAAGATCAATAAATACTGGGGACTTGTTGCAGTAGGAGCGCTTACCGCCGCCGCAGCAGGAGCTATCGCAGCACTTGTATCCAGACGATCCGTATGCGAAGAAGACTTTGAGGATGATTTCGAAGATCTTGATGATTTCAAGGATGACGAGAAGAAGGAAGAAAAAGAAGAGAAAGAAGTCTTCCAGGACTGGGACAAGACTGCATCTGAGACTGTAGAAGTTTCCAAAGAGGCAGAGGATGCTGAAGAGGCACCAACAGAAGCAGAAGAGGAAACACCTGCTGATGATGAATCGGAGGCCGAAGCAGAAG
>ENA-OQER01001608-OQER01001608.1-human-gut-metagenome-genome-assembly--contig:-NODE-1608-length-10509-cov-2.285205_pt1 | contig 10509 bp, 20 predicted proteins | sample MGYA00242797_ERZ504639 | MGnify/ENA primary metagenome ERZ504639 (study PRJEB26092, sample SAMD00036306) | human gut metagenome | host: Homo sapiens | study: EMG produced TPA metagenomics assembly of...
TGTTCATAAAGCCGTCTGCTCCTGGAACCGTTTAGCCGCCTCAGCATCCACTGCACGCTCCAGATGGTTATAATGTGCCCGCCGTTTGGCGTTCTTCTCAGCTTGATACATCGTTCATATTGATTAATATGTGTTTATCCTGACTTCTGATCAACATTTTGTGTCCTCCTGATAATTCATTACAACTGTAATTACCTGCACCAGGACTTTCTGAATCTGATTGTAAATGTGATGATCGTCAACTCCAAAATGTGAACATAATACCGCATTCTGTACGCCCTCTGCGTAACAATCAGCCATAAAATCAACACTGTATACATCATCTTTGTTGTCAAGCTGCCCGTATTCTTCCCACTGCGAAGAGATAAACTTTTTAACTTTTTCGTCTACAACATCGTAGGAATACTTGTCTCCGTTAATATGTCTTACGCAACAGTCAATAAATCCTAACCTATCGCAATCTCTATAATCTTTCGCTGTCCCCTGCGTATATTCTCCGAATACGCGATTGATTTCTTCGTCAAAGTTATCTGGTAAATTAAAAATATCTACTTCCAGTCCTCTTGGAAGATTTATTGTGTAACTTCTCATTTTGTGTCCTCCTTCATTTGTCAGCCTTATAAAACGCTTCCGGAAGCCCTGGCTGTTTCCCACCTTCGTGATACTGCAATGTTTTATGGTATATTGCCATGTTATTCATCCTCCCTGTATGGTTCTGGCAGCGGCATCCAGGCATTGACGAACAGGTCATTTGCCAGACAGCTATCTTCGTCGAAGCAATCCCCCAGATACCATGCACCACCTAATTTTCCATCGCCCTCGTATCTCCCAACCAATGGAAGAGAAAAATTTTCAAACGACATCAGCACATAATCATCATTTTCCGGCAATCTCTCTGTCACCGGAATCCATCCACCTCCACTTTCCGGATCTTGTACCGGGTTTCAAAGCCCGGCATCGGTCCTTTTCTCGTTTTTCTGTACCTTTCATTTTTCCGCGGTATTCCATTGTTCTGACGGTATTCTCACTGACTCCCAGCCGCCTTGCTAATGCCGCTGCCGTATCCTCAACGGCCAGCGGCAGCTCATACTCATCTGCGGTTACTGCCAGCCAGAAATACCGCTTTTGACCGGTCATGCAAACGGCAGCTCCTCGTCAATACCGTCCGGGATATTCATAAACCCGTCTGCATCCACCGGCATCTGATCTGGTTTCTGCTGCGGTCTGCTGTCTGCTGCCTGTCCTGCTGCCGCTTTGCTTTCTGCAAATTCCTGATCCTCAACCACCACGTCTGTTGTATAGACCTTGTTGCCATCTCGGTTGGTATAGCTCCCGGTCTGGATGTGGCCGGTTATCACTATCTTCAAGCCCTGGCGGAAATACTTCTCTGCAAACTCTGCACTGCGTCCAAAGGCAACGCAACTGATGAAATCAGCACCCGCTTCGCCTTCACGCTTGTAGCGTCTGTCCACTGCCAGCGTATAGCGTGCAATTGCCGTGTTACTCTCTCCGTTAGAATTACGCATCTCCGGATCTCTGGTCAATCGTCCCATTAAAATTACTTTGTTCATTTTGCATCCTCCAAATAATCAAATATCGTCCGCTGCTTCGGCGGTTCGAAATTCATCCATAACGTTTCTTTTCTCATTTTCCCCGATTGGGTCATGCTAACATTTTCTTCTCTATGCCAGTCACGCAGCATATCTCTGTATATAGGATTGCTATAACCACTGATCAATACCAAACTCTTGCTTGCCTTTAAACACTCTATCAGCTGATAATGATCTTTCGCTGTCATTTCATGCGTGTATTGTTTCGCTGTCCTTGTTGACAGCATATACGGCGGATCAGCATAGATCAGAACGTCACTGCTGTTGAAACTTTCTATGATTTCCAGTGCTGGTCTACATTCGATTTGAACTCCTCTCAATCTTTCAGCCGCACTTATGATTTTTTGCGGCATTTCTGTCCAATCTTTTGCTGCATAAGCTTTTTCACGCCCCTGAATGTCCCTTTTCCATCCTGTTTTTCCGTTCAGCCGTATGCCGTAACCCATCTGACAGCGTATGCAGAAATTTACTGCTTTCTGCAGTTCATCGTCCGTTGATTCAAAACAACGGTCATAGATCTGGCGTGCATATGGTATGTAATATAATTCCTTCGCTAATCGCTCCGGGTCTTTTTTGACCTGTTCGAAGAAATTCACCACATCTCCGTCAATATCATTAACTGTTTCTATGCTGCTGCGTGTCTTGTTGAACAATACGCCACCACTTCCGAAAAATGGCTCTACATAACTTTTATGTGTTGGAAAAAAGCTTATGATCCAGTCTGTAATCCTCCACTTACTTCCCGGATATCGAATTATTGCTTTCATGGCATACACACCTGTGCATTGCAGTCACGGATCTGGATCTGTGTATTTGTGCATGGCTTCCATTTCTGGATATACTCCACGGCTTCATAGTAGCGTTTCTTCGGCACGTTATTGCGGGCGTTCACATGAAAATAATGTTTCAGGTCGCGGTTGCACTCTGCAAATACTTTCTTGCCGATCTCGTTGTAGGCATTGCTGTATTTGCGCCCAGTGCGTCCAGGACCGCCTTGTTGACCTCATCGCCAAGGACGACCTGCTCCCCATAGTCGATCGTCATGCAGTTCTCCAGGTTCGTTACACGATCATCTATAATCACAATTCTCTCGTCACAGTTCAAAATTGCTCTCATTTCCTTCGACAGTCTGCTCATCTCATAGCTGCCGGTCTTGCGGATCGCCGGCAGTACTTCTGATGTCACCCAGCGTTTGAAACGCTTCGCAGACCCTAACTTACTGCTGAGAATAAGGCTATAAAGACCCGATTCATTGAGCACCGTCAATTCCTGCGTCCCTCCAAGGGTATCGCATTTCGCTATCCCCTTATCTTCTCTGTCTACATGTTTGCTGATTGCATCGCTGGCGTTTGCATATCCCAATGCCTCAGCCACATCTCTCGCAATAAACCACACTTCCCCCATCTCTCATCACAGTCCTGACCTGCCCAAACTCTTCATTTTCAAAATTTCAGCTGTCCCATATTGCCTCCTTACTCGTTCAATGTTCTTTCCAGTGCATCGAAATCATAGTCCCTTTGCGGAAATGCATTGAATGTATTCTTTACGGTTTTCTTTTCCTTCTTCTTGGCTGCTGGCTGCTTCTTGATTGGATAGAAGCTCTTCCAGCGCTTACAGTCGCTTTTCTGACGATCGCCTCCATCTCCCTTGGGTCTGTTGACAAATCCTTAAGATCCTCTTTCAACAGCTTCACCTGTTCTTCTGTGATCCCTGCACCTTCCCCCCTCCTGGTCTTCAGGAACAGCAGGAAGGCTTTGTTCAGGGAATCATCAGAAAAATAGGGATCCGGCGGAGCGTATCTATATCTATATATTCTTTTTTCTTTTCCTTTCCTTTTGTGTTATTTTTCTCGGAATTATCCTCTTTTTTCTCGGAAAAAACCGCTTTTTTTCTCAGAAGAATTTAAAGAAGGGTTCACTTTAATAAATGTTTCGGTCTCTTCTTCCGAAAGAAGCCAGAACCTCTCGGCTGTGATCGGCGTTTTCGTGGCTCTGGCTTTCACCATCGCCTGATAACGCCTCTGTATCCCGGCAGAGGTCAAGACCTTGTCCGACTGGAAAAGTGTATCGTCAAACAGTGACCGTTCCAGCAAGAAGTTCAAGACCTGCTTCACCTTGTTGCCATCCATGTTCAGGTCATCCGAGATGATGTATTCAAAATCATCATCAACCTGTAAGTAATACCCTGTCTTGTAGATCTCACATAAAAGATACAGGTACAAGACAATCCCATCCGCCCCATAGCGGGCTTTCAGGATCTTTATCTTTCTGTCTGAGAAGAAGTCTGCATCCATCCGGAAAAAGCGGTTCCCTTCCTGCTTCTTCCTTGCCATACCAGCCTCCTGTTTCTCTTTTTATGTATCGAGCTGCATCAGAGTAACGCTCAAATACGCTTCCTCTTTGTACGCCTTTGTGACGCTCAGTTTTTATGATCTGTGTATCATCATGGTATGCGATGCCGTTCAGGGCATCCAGCACAACCTTTGCGATGTTGTCACTGTCCGGCTTCTTTGCCGGCCAGATCTTCCCTGTCAGCATGTCTTCCCTTTTCTTCTTCGAGATGCTCTTAGGCGGCTCAAAATACGCCAAGATATTAGCAACCACATACGCATCATCCGAAAACCGTTTCTGTCCGTATTTCTGTTGGAAACAGGTCTTGATCAGGTTTTCGTACAGCACCGTCTTTTCAGGTGTTACGCTGCTCATTTTATCGCTCTTGCTGTTGTAGAATGTTCTCGCCCGGGCTTTGCCCTGAGGCTTGCCCGGTACGGTGAACGTGAATAACTTTGGTTTTTCGTTATTGTTCTGACTGTTCATTTTCTACTTCCTTTTTACGTAAGCGGCCATTCCGGTGAGGTCAACGGGATGGTCTGTTTTAATTATTGAAGAACATATCTTCCATGCTCATCTGTTCCGAAGCATCTGCCTCTTTTGGTGGTTCTGCTGCTTTCGTACATCCGTCTTTGCTTCCGGGACTTCCCTGTATTCCTGCTCTGCCACCGGTTCTTCCTTTTTTACGGAATCGACATACTCAGCTTTTCCGTCCTCGTGGATCACTGCCATGTCCTTGTCCAGGGCGTTCTGCAGGTCGATGCTCATAATGCCCCATTTGCTGATGATCTGGCGGAGCATGGTCTTCAATGCCATGCTGTCAAAATCCTTGAACCAGAAAGAAGAATATTTCCAGAGTCTTTTCCGGTAGTCTGCGGCTTCCAGGAGTTCCAGCGATCTCGCCCCGCCATTCCCTCCAAACGCCTGGGAATACTTTTCGGCGTGTGCCAGCATCTTCTTCTTCGACCAGTACATTGTCTTTCGGAATCCGTTCTCATACTCGAACATGGCATAATAACCGGCTGTAGGTGTCTCGTCACGGATGATGTCATCCTCGATCAGGTTCACTTCAATTTCTTCGTTCAGGGGATCGTAGTGGAGAAGCTCCCCTTCTTTGATCGCCATGACGTTCAGGCGTTTGTAGTATCCGGAACGCACTGCCAGCTGGATATAACCCTTATACCCAAGCTGGAACTGTGCTTCCTTGCAGCCTTTTTTATTGTTCTTGAACGGGACCATATAGAACTGTCCGAGCTGTGGGGATGGTGAGAGGTTCAGTGCTTCACCGAGTAATGCAGCTGACAGGATGCTCTGGTTCGTGCATTCCTGCAAAGCCGGTGTTGTCTGTACTGCGGAAACGATGCTGGAGACGAATCTGGTGGCATTCTTGCCGCCGACCACGCTGTTGATCTGCTTCCTCACTGCTTCCTGGGACATATACGTTGCCATGCTGCTTCTTGTCTGTCTGTTTGCAAGACTGTTTGCTACTGCCATGTTTTATTCCACCTTTCCAACTGAATGTTGTTGCGGATCAGGTATTCTCTCAGATCCATGATCTGTTTCTTGGTGCCGCGTACACGGAAGTCAAGTGTCCAGATCTCTTCCTGTACTTCTGTAGTGTTCTCTGCTTCCTGTGTTTCTGCCGTAGTTTTCGGTACTTCTGCCTTGCTGTCTTCTTTGTTTTCCGCAGTAGCGGATGTTTCTTCCTGCTGTACTGCCTTTCTGGATGCCTCTTCTTTTTTGGCTTTCTCCTCGGCTGCTTTTCTCTTTCGCTCTTCCAGGGCTTTTTCCATTTCTTCCAGGCGTTTTCCCTCTCTGAGTGCTTCCGAAAGGCTGTAGTTTTCTATATATTTCAGGACAGCCTTGTCACGGAAACGTTCCGGGAGTTCCTCAAGTGCTTCCATTTCTTCAGACATACGGTTGAACAGCGAATGGTAAGCGGTTTCCAGATGCTTGTCCGTGATGGATTTTTTATACATGCTTTCTTTTACTGTTTTCTCGAAAGGGATAACAGAACGAAGATCCCCGACATACAGGTCATAATATTCACGCATCTTTTCCGTTTTTTCGCTGCGGTACTTCTGCTCGATCTCGTACAGCCCGTCATCGATCACTTTGACCGCACTGCTACTGGTTCCAGCACTTCCTTCACCTGTGCCTCAATTTTTCATAAGGTGCCGCATAAAATTTCTTTACCTGCTTTCGTTCTTCTTCGACGCCTTCACCAGTCTGTTCAGGGTCGCCCTGTCCTTACGCATCTCTGCGGTCTGGGAATCTGTATAGGCAATGGATGCATATTCCTGTGCCTTCTTCTGGATCTCTTCCTTCAGCTCGCTGCTGTTCCACTGGATCTCCGGGAGCGTTCCCGGCTCCATCTTGGTCGTGATTCTTAATTCCATGTTTACCTCCTGTCATATCCCCGGCAATATCCTGCTCGGTCTTATGTTGTGTGTTACCTGCTGCCAAAATTTCTTTTCTTCCTGCAAGAGCATCGCAAGGTCTTCTTCAACGTCAGAACGTTCAATGAAATAGTGGCGGACGGCTGTCCGCCTGTCTTCTTCCCGGTCTGACCGTATGTGTGCCCTCAGCACTACAAACCGGTAACCTGTCACCAGCAGATAGTGGAGCACCTGGATATAATAGTTATCCGGTATGCGGTTATCCCATTTGCCCCACTGGGCACCGTTCATGATGTTTGTGGTCTTGATCTCCAGGATACCTTTCCGCCCTTCCTGATCGGTCAGCTCGCCATCGAGTGAAGCCTGCATGAAGGGATGTTCAACGCTCCGCAGGATGCGGTTCTCATGATAAAGCACCTTGTATTCTGGATAATCCAGGGAGAAGAGTCTGCGGATCAGAGGCTCTGCTTCCGTTCCGTATTTCACATACGGCTTGTCGGATATGTCCTCCGGCATCCGTTTCCCGGTTTTCTCCTCGAACAACTCCACGTTGCTCTTGTATGGGTTCAGCCCCAATATCGCAGCCGCATCTGAACCGCCGATCCCAAGCGTGCGGCTTTTCAGCCACGCCGCATGGTCGGCATTTTCAATGATCGTATAGCTCATTTATCTGTATTTACCTCGCTTTGTTTTTCTTCCTGTTCCCTGAGTTCTTTCAGGATCATGCTCACACTCCATGCAGAGCACTTCATTTCATCTGCAATCTTCGCATTGCTCCACCCTGCCTCGTGCAGTGCTTTTACCTTCCCCCGGTCTATGGTCTTTTTTTGTTGGGGGGCTTTTTCACCTTTTCCGACTTCGTCTCTGTTTCTGGAACCGGGATTTCCATCACCAGCAGCATCGTTGCTGCTGTTACCTCTCGGAAGCTCATGCCGTCAATACATCTGGCAGCATATACCGCTTCGCCGTTCCTGAAACGGTCTGCTGCTTCTTTGATGTCGACCTGTTTATATTTCACTTGATTTATCTCCCATCTTTGCCCTATAATTGAGCTGTGTTATTGTTTTTATTTTTTGTGTCCCGGATTGCCTGCCAGCACCGGGACTTTTCACTACCTCGAGTGTCGCTTTCTCAACGATCACCGATTCTTTCGTCTCTTCATTTATTGCATGCACATAGATGCTGTTATGGTGCCAGATCCGGTACTTGTCCGAATCAATCCCGGCCAGTTCCAGGATGGCTCTGGCTTCCTGGTCTTTCCCTTCGCTTACTCCGATCATTATGCTTCCTCCTTACTCTGCCCACATCAGCACACGGATCAGTACCGCACACCACACGGTAATAGCAGTTCCAACGATATCGCGTTCGCAGATTACACTGTATTTTCCCAGCCACCAGAATGTCCCGACTGCGGCTGCTGTGGCTAAAATCGGGGCGAGTGCAGCCGCTCCGGTTGTTTCTTCCGCTTCTTCTGTTACTTCTGTTTCTCTTCTTTTCATTGCTTGTCTCCTTTCCATACGAACCCGGTCAGCTCGTACAACTTTTTGGGACTGATGTATGTACTTCTTCGACTTGCTTGCCCTCTTTTGGTCGGCTTCGATCTGAATACCAGCCCGATATCCAGATCACCGGACTCCATTCGGTTAATCACTGTGCTCTGTTCCACTCCCAGAACCTTTGCGGCTACCCTTGTGGGTACCGGTTCAGGCGGGAACTCTGGCTGCTTGCACTCCCGGAGTACTTCCAGAAGCATTTTTTTAAGTTCTTCCATTTTGCCACCTCACTTTCTCTATTCATCCAGTGTCAGAATCACAATCCAGAACAGCAACAGGATTGCTAATGGTTTCCACATTTCCTTACCCCGCTTTCTATAGGATTCTTCCATTGTCTCTAATGCTGTTGCGGTATCACTGAACGCACTCGAGACTGCTTCTCGCATCTCCGCACCTGTGATCGCTGTCGCAACTTTCTCGGCTTGCTTTTTGATGTCTGAAATATAATGTTTCATCAACGGTCTGTTACCTCCTGTTCTTCATCTGGCTTTACTATCTTGAATCTCACATCACATACTGCATAGCCATCTTCAATTTTTAATAACTTTACGAACGCTCGCACATCCGGGCGTTCTTTTTCTCGCTGCTTATCGCTTGCTTCATCTGACTGTTTCGAATCTGCCTCGGTTTTAAGCAACACACTTACATCTACATCAAGTGCGGATGCAAGTCTGAGAATGTCTGTTTCTTTTATCCTTTTTCTTCCTTTCAACATGTCTGTAAGCTGTTGCTTTGAATACCCTGCTTTTTGTGCTACTGTGCACTGCTTAAGACATTTTTCTTTGATTATCTTTGAAAAATTGTCTGCTACAATAGATTTCATCCCTACCCCGCTTTCTTTATTGACTTCACCACGTCTTTCTCTTATCCTTGTTGTACAGGCACTGCCATGCCGAGTACAAAAGAAAGGAGTTGATTCCGCATGAAGCTTAATCCTAATTGCATCCGTGCAATTCTCTTAACCATCGAAGACACTTGCGACTTCGATACTCCTTGGGAATACGATGCTGATGATGCAAATTCCGGTTTTCTTTCTGGATATGAACACAACGAAATTTTGTACCATATTCGTCAAGCCGAAGCATCTGGACTTATTGACGTTGTTCATTATTACGATTTTGGTACCAGTGTCCTTGTTCGAGATCTGACACCTCAAGGACATGAATTTCTTGCCAATATCAGCACTGAACCTATGTGGAAAAAAGTACTTGAAAAAGGTACTAATGCATCATTGCCTATCCTTATTGAAATCGCCAAGGAAGTAGCTCTCAAACATTTTCTTGGTTAACCGGAAACGTCACCAGCATTTCAACGAGAGTTCTGCTTTTCCTATAAAGTCAGAACTCTTGATTCCGTATTCCATTACATGGTGCAATTCTTTTCCGTCCAGTACTAAACGCGGTCCTCGAATACCCTCATTTCTTACTTCTAATTTCATCGGTTCTTTCATCCCTACCCCGCTTTCTGTTCTGCTTCGTCTGCGAACTTCTCTTTTTCCAGACGCTTCATTACTGCCATTCCTTCTGCGATACCAAGAATGTAATCTTTCTTTTCTTCCGGTACTGCCTCGATTGCTTCAGAAAGTCTTTTGATTCTCTCCTGCTTCGTCATTTAATCACCTACCTCTCTTTATTTTGGTTGCTCTATCTTGCAACTTGGTTTAATCTTATCACTTCTAAGTTCATTTGTCAATCATGTTTTTGCAACTCAGTTTAAATTTTTATTGACTTTCAGTTTAGGCTGTTGTATTATTGGAATAACAGAGGGAGGTGATTATACGAACGAACTAATATATCGTGTAAGAAAGGTTTTTAAAGAAGAAAACAAAACACAAACCGCTTTGGCAAAGGACTTAAATGTAACACCAGCTTACATTTGGAAACTTCTTAATAAAGACGATGCTCTTCCAAGCGATCGGTTGATAGATGACATATGCGAAAAGTACAAAATTCGCAAAGAATGGCTTACAGAAGGCAAGGGTGACATGAAAGCACCTATAGATAGAAATGACGAAATTGCTCGCTTGGGTGCTGATCTGTTTAAAAGCGAAAGCGGATCATTTAAAGAACGTCTGCTTTTTGCACTGGCTGCATTAGATGAAAGCGAGTGGCAAGTTCTTGAGGATATCGCAAATAAAATTACAAAAAAAGACTAGGCTTTCGCCTAGTCCAGAAGTCTCAGAATTATTTTCAATACAAAATCCAATTCTGACGGCTTCAACTTATCCAACAGACCTATAATTTTATTTTTACCGTTTCCATCCTATGTACCTCCCGATTACGTTTTCAAACATTTGTTCGAAATTTCTTGATTTCATATTATCACAGAAGTATTTGTGATGCAACTGTTTTCGAACATTTGTTTTAGTAAATTTTTCCTTTCACTATATAAAACGTATCGGAAGCTAAAAAGTTGTGCGTTGTCCGGAATCCCGGACGCTTTTTGAAAATCACTTATATTCAGACTCATACAAGTTAGAAATAGTGGTTTTCAGCCCTGCTGCCAACTGTTCCATAGTTGCAGAGTTGGACTTACTCGACCGGTCACTATATCACCGATCGTAGACCGGGGAACACCGGTCATAATTGCCGCCTGCCTGATCGACAGGTGGTGCTGT
>ENA-OQER01001609-OQER01001609.1-human-gut-metagenome-genome-assembly--contig:-NODE-1609-length-10506-cov-2.050487_pt1 | contig 10506 bp, 13 predicted proteins | sample MGYA00242797_ERZ504639 | MGnify/ENA primary metagenome ERZ504639 (study PRJEB26092, sample SAMD00036306) | human gut metagenome | host: Homo sapiens | study: EMG produced TPA metagenomics assembly of...
CAGACTTGTTTTAGAATTGCTCTTCCGTTTCTTCCTTACCGGGAACCGGAATTAATCGATGGATTCAAAAATGTCCCTGCCGTACTGAAAAAGCATCACAATTTCCCACATCCTGCTCGTCACAGATCCGGGTGTCTACAAGCTTGGACTTACAAAACCTTTGGAAAAACAGCTTTCAAAATCTCAGATTTCATGTACAATATATAAAGATACAGTTGCAAATCCAACTTCTGCCAACGTAGAAGATGCGAAGGATCTTTATCTTGACCATGAATGTCAGGCACTTCTTGCATTCGGCGGCGGTTCTTCCATGGACTGTGCAAAAGCAGTTGGTGCAAGACTTGCCCGCCCGCATAAGTCTCTTTCTAAGATGGAAGGCATCTTAAAGATCTGGCACAGACTTCCGCTCCTGATCGCAGTTCCGACAACTGCCGGAACCGGAAGTGAGACCACTCTTGCAGCTGTGATCACTGATGCCGATACGCATCACAAATATGCAATCAACGATTTTAATCTGATTCCAGACTATGCGGTACTGGAGCCATCCGTCACTTACGGACTTCCGCCACAGCTTACGGCAACTACCGGTATGGACGCACTGACCCATGCCATTGAAGCTTATATCGGACGTTCTACTACCAAACAGACACGCAGTGCAGCTGTCGAAGCAATCCAATTGATCTTCGCCAACCTGCAAAACGCTTATAATAATGGAAATGACAAAACTGCAAGACATCATATGCTCCGTGCCTCTTATCTTGCCGGAACTGCCTTTACCAAAAGTTATGTCGGATATGTGCACGCCGTAGCCCACAGTCTCGGTGGATGTTACGGAATTCCTCATGGACTTGCCAATTCTGTACTCCTTCCGGTCACACTAGAAGCGTATGGAACTGCCGCACACAAAAAGCTGGCCAAACTTGCGCGTCCCCGCTCCGTATTCCGGAGCGGGGCTTTTTATTGTAAAATAATGGAACAAATAAAAACCCGCTTCATACAACAGGAAAATACCCGCGGGAGAAGGAGGTGTACATGCAGGAATTACATATCTCTGTGAGAAATCTGGTAGAGTTTATTTTCCGGGCAGGAGATATCGATAATCGTGCCGGAAAGCTGGCGAGTGCAGAGGCCATGATGGAAGGCAGCCGTATCCACCGGAAAATTCAAAAAAGCATGGACACCTCCTACCAGCGGAAGTACCGCTGAAAATTGAATGGAAAGCCAACGATTACGTACTGGTCGTGGAAGGACGTGCAGACGGAATCGTCTATGGAAAATTTCAGCCGGATCTGCCGGCTGCGACGGAGTCTGTGCTGCAACCGGAGATGGAGTTTGCGGCGGAAATCCCTCCGGAAGAAGAAATCAGCTTCATCGATGAGATCAAGGGTGTATATAGAAACGTTGCGGCAATGGAACAGCCGGTCTACGTGCATAAAGCCCAGGCAATGTGCTATGCGTATATCTATGCGAAACAGAACCGTCTGGAGCGGATCGGCGTGCAGATGACCTACTGCAATCTGGATACGGAAGAAATTCGGTATTTCCGGGAAATTTATACATTTGAGACACTGACCGTGTGGTTTATGCATCTGATCGAAGATTACCGGAAATGGGCAGACTGGCAGATCGCATGGAAAAAACAGCGGCAGGAGAGTATTCATACACTTGAGTTTCCATTTTCCTACCGGCAGGGACAAAAGAAGCTGGTTGCAGATGTTTACCGCACCATTCTGCGGGGGAAGAACCTGTTTATCGAGGCACCGACCGGAGTGGGCAAAACAATTTCCACAATCTTTCCGGCGGTAAAAGCAGTGGGAGAAGGCTGGCAGACCGGATCTTTTATCTCACGGCAAAGACCATCACAGCAACTGTGGTCAAAAGAAACGTTTGCACTGCTGGAAGAACAGGGCTATCGTGCCAAAGTGATCCAGATTACAGCAAAAGAAAAACTCTGCCTGTGTGAAGAGATGGACTGCAACCCGGTAAACTGTCCATATGCAAAGGGGCATTTTGACCGGGTGAACGATGCGGTGTTTGATCTCTTGCAGAAATCCAACCTGTTTACCAGAGAGGAGATTTTAGCGCAGGCGAAAGAATATCAGGTGTGCCCGTTTGAGATGAGTCTGGATGTGGCAACCTGGGCGGACAATATTGTCTGTGATTACAATTACGTATTTGATCCGAATGTATATCTGAAACGCTTTTTTCAGGAGGGGATAAAGGGAGACTATCTGTTCCTGGTGGATGAGGCACATAACCTCGTGGATCGCAGCAGGGAGATGTACAGTGCCGATCTGTACAAAGAAGACGTGCTTGCAGTGAAGCGGATCATGAAAGCGCACAGCCGTACGATCTGCCGTATCCTGGACAAATGCAACAAAGCCATGCTGGAAATGAAACGTGAGTGTGAGCACTACCAGATTCTGGACAGTGTGGGAACGTTGACCTTCCACCTTATGCGGCTGGCCTCCCAGATGGATGAATTTTTGGAAAAACCGCGGGAATTTCCGGAGAAGAAAACGGTGCTGGATTTTTACTTTGCACTGCGCAATTTCCTGAATATCTATGATCTGGTGGATGACCATTACGTGATCTACAGCCAGATGACGGAGGAAGGCCAGTTCCGGATCCGGCTCTTTTGCGTAGATCCGTCGGTCAATCTGCAGAAATGCATCGATAAAAGCAATTCCACGATCTTTTTCTCCGCAACGCTCCTGCCGATCGGATACTACAAGCGGCTACTTTCCACGGACGAGGATAACTATGCCATTTATGCGCAGAGTACGTTTGCCCAGACACAGAGACTTCTCGCATTTGGCCGGGATGTGAGCACAAAATATACGCGGAGGAACAGAAAAGAATACGAAAAAATCGCGGACTATATCGGTGCAGTCACAGAAGCACAGCAGGGAAATTACATGGTGTTTTTCCCGTCTTACCGGCTGATGCAGGATGTATATGAGTCTTTGCCGGGAAGGCGACCGATTCGTGCGAGATTCTGATGCAGCATAGTAATATGAAAAAACACGAAAGAGAAGCGTTTTTGGAAGAATTTGAAAAAGAGCGCCAGGGGACACTCGTTGCGTTCTGTGTGATGGGTGGAATTTTCGGGGAAGGCATTGATCTGAAACGACCGGCTGATCGGTGCCATCATCGTGGGAACCGGACTTCCGCAGGTCAGCGATGAACGTGAAATTTTAAAGAATTATTATGATGAGCGGGGATTGTCCGGATTTGACTATGCGTTCCGCTATCCGGGAATGAACAAAGTCCTGCAGGCAGCAGGGCGCGTGATCCGGACCAGCGAGGACCGCGGCGTGATCCTTCTGCTGGATGAACGTTTCCTGCAGCGCGAATACGGAGCGCTTTTTCCGAGAGAATGGGAAAAGAGAAGCGTCTGTGGTCTGCCGCAGCTGCGGGAAGAAGTGAGCCGGTTCTGGTCAGACGTCCGGGAGGAGCTTTAAAAACTCTTCGGTGGAGGCAGAAACCGGAAGGGTAGGGTTTAACGAAGCCACCAGCTGCCGCTGCGGGATCGTTTCCTGCGTGCGGACGAGGAAGAGATCCTCCGGCTTGTGTTTCAGACAAAAATCCGGGATAAAAGCAATTCCAAGACCGATGCGGGCCATGTCAATGAGCAGATCGTTGCTGCTGAGCTCTACCTGAGGCAGCAGTTCCAGCTGATGCTGCAGGAAAATGTGGTGCAGAAACTCACTCGTTGTGCTCTTGCGGTCTAACATCATGAGAGGATAGGTGCCAAGCTCCGAGAAAGGAACGATGCGGTCCGCCAGATCAAAATATGCCGGATTGGCGACGAACACATCCGAGAAAGAGCCAACCGTTTTCTGAATATAGGAAGGATTCAGATGCGGGTTTGGAAAATTTGTGATAATCAGATCTACCCGGCGCTGCTCTAACAGGTCTACACAGCCCATCGAGCTGGCATTGGTGATTTTAATCGGAACATCCGGGAATTTCCGATGGAATTTCTGCAGATACGGCAGAAGAAAATAGCGGCAGATCGTGTCGCTGGCACCGATATGCAGCTGTCCTAAACCAAGAGAGCCGGATTCTAAAAGCTGCTTCGCCGCGTGAGATCAGATTCATGGCAGGTTCCACATGTTTCAGAAGCAGAGCACCGGCAGGAGTCAGCTGCACTTTTTTTGTGCTGCGGATAAAAAGCGGCTGTCCCAGCTTGCGCTCTAATGTTTTGATAGACTGGCTTACCGCTGACTGGGAGATAAACAGCTTCTTACTTGCATCCGAAAATGAGAGAGAGCTTGCAACATAATAGAAAACCTTGTATAATTCATAATTGATATCCATCGATCATATCCTCAGTAGTATAGTATAGTATAGGATATATTATATACCTTTCACAAAGGAGAGAAAAGGAGATTATCATGAAAAAGGGAATTTTGAAAACCTTATGCGGATTGATGGCGGCACTCATGCTGCTTGTGTTCGCAGGAACACCCGTTACAACTCAGGCAGCAAAACTGCCATATTACATTAAAATCAATCGTCAGCAGAACTGTGTGACCGTATATGCACTTGATTCCAAAGGCAAATATACCAAACCGGTCAAAGCATTTGCCTGCTCGGTCGTGTCAACAATGCCACCCCGACAGGAACATTTTCGATTCCGGCAAAATACCGCTGGCATACACTTATGGGCGGTGTGTACGGACAGTATTGCAGCCGTATTCACGGTGGTGTGCTGTTCCACTCTGTTTTTTACAGTGCACAGGACCCGAGCAAGCTGGCATACAATTCTTATAACCGTCTGGGACAGACGGCATCCCACGGATGTGTCCGTCTGAATGTGGAAGATGCCAAGTGGATCTATGACAACTGCCCGGTAGGAACCAAAGTAACCATCTATGACAGCAAAGATCCGGGACCGCTGGGCAAGCCTACCCCGATCCGTATTGATGTAAACAGTCCGTACCGCGGATGGGATCCGACCGATCCGGATCCGAGAAATCCATGGCTGAAACTTCGCCCGACGATTAAGGGAATCAAGAATAAAACCATCGAGAGAACAAACAGCAAAGTAGATCTGAAAAAGGGTGTGAAAGCTACCGATTACAGAGGTAAGACACTTAAATTTACCGTTTCCGGAAAAGTCAATGCGGCAAAGACCGGAAAATATAAGATTACATACACCGCAAAAGATGCCAAAGGAAACAAGACCCAAAAGAGCATCGTAATTACCGTAAAAGATACGAAAGCACCATCCATCAGCCTGAAGCGAAAGACACTGACCTACAATAAAGCCGTTTCCAAAGAAAAACTGGTTTCTGCAATTAAGGCAGATGTAGTGGCAAAAGATCTGGGCAAAAAACTTGCGTCAAAATATGTTTTCGTGGATGCCAGAGAAGCACATAAGGCAGTTACCGCTATGGAAAGAGGAACCTATGGAACTTATAGCGTGACCGTATATGTCAAAGATACGGCAGGAAATAAATCCAGAAAGCTGAAAGTAAAGATTAATTTTGTAAATCCAAACCCGGGTACCGATCAGCCGGATCAGCCGGAACCGGACACTCCGGGCGTTGTAACGGACAGTGCAATTACCGTACAGTAATTTCATAAGAACAGGTAATAGATATCGTAAGCGATATTAATTTTACTTAATTGTCAACCCATGATACAATAACATAAAGATCAATAGAATGCCCCCAAATGCAGGGGGCATTCCGTTTCGCAAAAGAAGGAGGTAAATCCAATGGGCAATGTACGTCGTGTGTACGTAGAAAAGAAACCGGATTTTGCCGTAAAGGCAAAAGAATTAAAACATGAGGTAAAGCATTATCTCGGAATCGCTGCAGATCAGGTGCGTGTTCTGATCCGTTATGATGTGGAAAATGTATCGGATGCCACTTACCAGAAGGCATTGCAGACGGTATTTTCCGAGCCACCAGTGGATGATATTTATGAGGAGAACTTTGACGCAGAAGGCGGAAACGTATTTTCCGTAGAATTCCTGCCGGGACAGTTCGACCAGAGAGCGGATTCCGCAGAGCAGTGCGTGAAGCTTTTAAATGAGGATGAGGAGCCGATTATCCGCAGCGCGACGACCTATGTGATCAAGGGTGACATCACAGAGGATGAGTTAGAGGCGATCAAAAAGTATTGTATCAATCCGGTAGATTCCCGTGAGACCGGTATGGACAAGCCGGATACCCTCGTACAGAATTTCGATGAGCCGGCAGACGTGGCAGTTTTCGACGGATTTATCGACATGGCAGAAGCACACTTAAAGGAACTGTACAGCTCTTTAAATCTTGCCATGACCTTTAAGGATTTCTTACATATCCAGAATTACTTCAAAAATACCGAGAAGCGGAATCCGTCCGTGACAGAGATCCGCGTGCTTGATACTTACTGGAGTGACCATTGCCGTCATACCACCTTTTCGACAGACTTAAAAATGTGAAGTTTGATGAAGGATTTTACCAGGCACCAATCAAAAAGACTTACGAAGAATATCTTGATACCCACAAGAAACTGTATGCGGGACGCGATGACAAGTTTGTCTGCCTGATGGATCTGGCACTGCTTGCCATGAAACGTCTGAAAAAAGAAGGAAAACTTGCAGATCAGGAAGAATCTGACGAGATCAATGCATGTTCCATCGTGGTACCGGTGGAAGTAGATGGAAAGACAGAGGAGTGGCTTGTAAACTTTAAGAACGAGACACATAACCATCCGACCGAGATTGAGCCGTTCGGTGGTGCTGCTACCTGTTTAGGCGGAGCATCCGTGATCCGCTTTCCGGAAGAACTTATGTCTACCAGGCAATGCGTGTGACCGGAGCAGCAGATCCTACAGTATCTGTAAAAGATACCATCGAGGGCAAGCTGCCACAGAAGAAGATCGTGCGTGAGGCTGCCAGAGGTTATAGCTCCTATGGAAACCAGATCGGATTGGCAACCGGATATGTCAAAGAGGTTTACCATCCGGATTATGTAGCAAAACGTATGGAGATCGGTGCTGTCATGGGTGCCGCACCGAGACGTGCCGTGCAGAGACTGACCTCTGATCCGGGAGATAAGATTATCCTTCTGGGCGGACGTACCGGACGTGACGGTATCGGTGGAGCAACCGGATCTTCCAAGCACATAACACACAGTCTACGTCTGTATGTGGTGCCGAGGTACAGAAAGGTAATGCACCGACTGAGCGTAAACTGCAGCGCCTGTTCCGCAGAGAAGAAGTCAGCCATATTATCAAAAAATGTAACGATTTCGGTGCCGGCGGTGTATCGGTAGCCATCGGTGAGCTTGCAGACGGACTGCGCGTGAATCTGGATAAAGTACCGAAGAAATATGCTGGTCTGGATGGAACGGAGATTGCAATCTCCGAGTCTCAGGAGCGTATGGCAGTGGTTGTCGCTCCGCAGGATGTCGAGCAGTTCCTTGCTTATGCAAAAGAAGAAAACCTTGAAGCAATCGAGGTGGCAGTTGTTACCGAGGAGCCGAGACTGATCTTAGAGTGGAGAGGAAAAGACATTGTCAATATTTCCCGTGCATTTCTCGATACCAACGGTGCGCATCAGGAAGCAGATGTCGAAGTCGAGATGCCAAAAGAGGAAGACAACTTCTTTAAAAAGATCGAACTTCCGAAAGTTGCAGATGCATTACAGAAAAACGACAACAAATCAGCATGGCTTGCCATGCTTGCGGATCTTAATGTATGTTCCCAGAAGGGACTTGTCGAGATGTTTGACGGTTCCATCGGTGCGGGAAGTGTCTACATGCCATACGGCGGCCGCTATCAGCTGACCGAAACACAGAGCATGGTTGCCAAACTTCCGGTTCTGAAAGGAAATGCGAATACCGTAACCATGATGTCCTACGGATTTGATCCGTACTTATCCTCCTGGAGTCCATACCACGGATCGGTATATGCCGTACTGGAATCCCTTTCCCGTATCGTGACCGCCGGTGGTGACTACAAAAAAGTACGCTTCACCTTCCAGGAGTATTTCCGCAGAATGAGTGAAGATCCAAAGAGATGGAGTCAGCCGTTTGCAGCACTGCTCGGTGCATTTGATGCACAGATCGGTTTTGGTCTGCCGTCCATCGGTGGAAAAGATTCCATGTCCGGAACCTTTAACGATATTGACGTGCTCCGACACTGGTTTCTTTCGCAGTCGATGTGGCAAGAGAAAAAGACGTGATCACACCGGAACTGAAAGAAGCAGGAGATAAGCTGGTACTCTTTACGATCGAAAAGAACGCGTATGATCTGCCGGTATATGAGCAGGTGATGAAACTGTATGATAAGATTCATGAGCTGATCGGCAAGGGTGCAATCCGCAGTGCCTATGCACTGGACGGAAAAGGTCTGGCAGCAGCAGTCAGCAAGATGGCATTCGGTAACAAATTAGGTGTCACCATTGCAGAGGATGTCACAGCAGAAACATTATTTGCACCGGGATTCGGTAATATCGTAGCAGAAGTAAAAGAAGAGTTTCTTCCTATTATAAAAGAAGCATCCGCAATCGTTATCGGAGAAGTGAACGACGCACAGAAATTCGTATACAAAGACATGGCTCTTTCCATGGATGAGGCACTTGATGCATGGCAGGGAACACTCGAGCGTGTATTTCCAACCCGCGCAACCGAGGATAAAGAAAAAGTACAGAGTGACGTATACGATACAAAGAACATCTATGTATGCAGAAACAAAGTCGCAAAGCCGACCGTATTCATTCCGGTATTCCCTGGAACAAACTGTGAGTACGACAGTGCGAAAGCGTTTGAGCGTGCAGGTGCCAATACAATTGTAAAAGTATTCAAGAATCTGAGTGCAGCAGACATCCGTGATTCTGTCGATGAATTTGTCAAGGCAATCGATCAGTCACAGATCATCATGTTCCCGGGCGGCTTTTCCGCAGGAGATGAACCGGAAGGATCTGCAAAGTTCTTTGCAACGGCATTCCGGAATGCAAAGATGACCGAGGCAGTAAGCAGACTGCTGTCAGAACGTGACGGACTGGCACTTGGTATCTGCAACGGATTCCAGGCGCTGATCAAACTGGGACTTGTTCCTTACGGACAGATCCAGGCACAGAGTGCGGATTCCCCGACACTGACCTACAACACCATCAACCGCCACATCAGCAAGATGGTATATACCAAGGTTGTGACAAACAAATCCCCATGGCTGCAGCAGGCAAAGCTTGGTGCAACATACTGCAACCCGGCATCCCATGGAGAGGGACGTTTCGTAGCTCCGAAGGATGGCTGGACAAGCTTTTTGCAAACGGACAGGTTGCCACCCAGTATGTCAATGAAGCCGGCGAGCCAACCATGGATGAAGAGTGGAATGTCAATGGTTCGTACATGGCGATCGAGGGTATCACCAGTCCGGATGGACGTGTACTCGGAAAGATGGCACACAGCGAGCGCCGTGGTGAGGCCGTTGCCATGAACATCTACGGAGAGCAGGATATGAAGATCTTCGAATCCGGAGTTGCTTACTTTAAATAGAATTGTTTATCTTCACGCGTAGTTTCACTCGAACTACGCGTGAAATAGTTTTAATAATAGAAAAAAGTGAAAAAACTCTTAAATGCTTAAGAAAATATTAAAGAATTTTTTCAATAAAATGTAATTTTGGTGTTGCAAAGATACAATACTTGGTGTATGATTGTCACGTAGAGTAGTTAAAAGAGTACTATAAATAGTACGACAAGTGATGAACTACTATCGAGGCTATGGAAACTGGAACTTGTTCCAGACAGACCTTACAATTACAGATACATATTAGAAATATAAGTCATCGGAACCTCAGCTTGCTGATCTTGATGCTGGACAATCAACGTTGATATCACACTCTACGCCGACGTCTGATGTGCGAAGTTTCTGGTCATTTATGATTTGTGTGTCTGTAGATGAAACTGACGATGGACTTAACAGTAAGACCGAGGAAGGTCAGTGGAGGCAATTAGCGAGAACATTGGATTGGAAAAATCGTCCGCAGCGGTTTGGAAGAGAAGATGAAGGAACTTAAACGTGCAGGGTTAAACGAGTAGAAGAGATGGAAGTTAGTCAAAAAGAAAGAGAGGAAAAAACATGAAATCAAGCAAAAAAGTGTTAGCTTTTGCTCTCGCTGCAGCTATGGTTGTAACAGCAGTTCCTGCTACAAACGCACAGGCAGCTTCTACAGCAAAGCTTAGCGCAACAAAGGCTACTGTTTATGTTGGTAGCTCAAAAACATTAACTGTTACTACACCTTCTAGCTGGAAGAGTGTTAAGACAACAGTTTCTAGCAGTGCAAAGAGCATCGCAAAGGTATCAAAGACTTCTACAAAGAAGGTAAAGGTTACCGCTGTTAAGGCTGGTAAGGCAAAAGTTACGGTTAAGGTAACTGCAAAGAAGAATGGCAAGAAAGTTTCTAAGACTCTTGCATCTAACAATCACTGTAAAGAATTACAAGGTTCGTCTTGAAGATGCAACTGGTGCAACTGTTTCCGGAACAACAATCGCTGTTGTA
>ENA-OQER01001610-OQER01001610.1-human-gut-metagenome-genome-assembly--contig:-NODE-1610-length-10506-cov-1.983235_pt1 | contig 10506 bp, 16 predicted proteins | sample MGYA00242797_ERZ504639 | MGnify/ENA primary metagenome ERZ504639 (study PRJEB26092, sample SAMD00036306) | human gut metagenome | host: Homo sapiens | study: EMG produced TPA metagenomics assembly of...
GGTGTGAGCGTGCTGCTGGTGTTCATCGGTGTGAAGATGCTCATCCACGATTTCTTCGAGATTGATGCTGTCAGTTCGCTGGTATTTATCATCCTCGTACTGCTCGTCAGCATCGGGGCTTCGGTGGCAGTCCAAGGAGCTGATCATGCACGCAGATGTGCCTTATATTGTGGCAAAAGGACGCAAGGGTGGAAGCAATATTGCTGCGTGCATTGTAAATGCCCTGCTCTACATGATCGATAACCGGAGAGATTAGGAGCCGGTAACCTCCTTCAGAAGCTGACAGGCAGGCAGAAAATCCTTGGATGGAATAGAGGAGCAGGAGAGGACCAGGGTGACCTCGGCTCCGTTTTCTCTGAGAACCTCCAGTCCCAGACCACGGTTCCGGGCTCTGTCTGTCAGTTCACTGCCTGTGAGAGAACAGGGAAGAGTAAGGGCAAGGCTGGTTCCTGCGGCTCCTGTTTGGATCTGGCAGTCCTGGCCAAAGGTTTCCCGGACAGCCTGGGAAAGAGCCTTCAGCTTCTGGGAATAAAGGCGGCGGAGCTTTCTAGTCTGGGAAGCCAGATGCCCGTCGCGGATAAACTGGCAGAGCGCGATCTGTTCTGCCTTGGAAGCAGTCTGATTATAAAAGGCTGCTTTTTTGTATATTTTTCCCGGAGAGAGCGCGGCAGTACCATGAAGCTGACACGGATGGAGGGCAGTAGCAGTCTGGAAAAGGAACCGATATAGACAACGTTTTCACCACCTGCAAGACCGAAAAGTGAAGGCGTCGGCTTCTGGAAATAAACAAATTCGTTTTCGAATCATCCTCAATGATCAGATGGTCATTGATCTCTGCATGACGGATCAGCTCCAGGCGTCGTTTTACCGGCATGATCTCGCCCCATTTCGTCATGTGAGCAGGAGAAACATAGATCACATCGCAGCTTTTGTCCCGGTAATGGACATCAAAGCCGTAATCCTGAAAGATGGTGCTGCATGTGGTGAAGAAAGAAAGCGGATATCCATATATAGAATTAAATTTTATAGAGCAGCCTGAACTTGTCAATTTGTTTATCGGGGCAAAGATGCGAAAGAGTTATTGATGCGTTTGAGTGTAGTGGCGAAGGAGCCATTGGAGCAGGGAAAGACAATTTTTTTAGATGAAATCCAAGAATTTAAAGATATCGTTACAAGAATAAAATTTCTGGTAGAGGATGGTACATTTCGATATATTATGAGCGGTTCATTGCTGGGAGTAGAATTAAATGATTTAAGATCAGCTCCGGTTGGATACCTTGAAATCTATGATATGTATCCGTTAGATTTTAAAGAGTTTGTCAGGGCAGCAGGGTGAAAAATGATGTAATTCTCATGTTGGAAGGTCATTTTAAAAAGAGAAACCCGGTGGATGATTTTATTCATTCCAAAATGCTGGATCTGTTTTATTTATATCTGATTGTTGGCGGAATGCCGGAAGCTGTTGCTGTTTATCTGGAAACAAATGATCTGGGAAAAGTCGCCAAAGTGCATGAAAAAATTATACGATTATATAAAACTGATTTCTCAAAATATGAAAAAAAATTATAAACTGAAATTGCAGGAAATATACGATGCAATGCCAGGACAGTTAGATCAGAAAAATAAGCGTTTTCAATTAAATGCAGTTGAAAAAGGCATGAGTTATGACCGGTTAAAGAATGATTTTCTTTGGTTAAAAGACGCAGGAGTGGCAATTCCTGTATACAATATCAGTGAACCCAAATTGCCTCTGATCGTTAGTGAAAACCGAAATCTGTTTAAACTGTTTTTTCAGATGTTGGGCTGCTTACAAGCTGTTATTCCAATCAGGTTAAACTTGCTATTTTAAATAAGGAAAAAGCAATCAATAATGGAGCTCTCTTTGAAAATGTTGTTGCGCAGGAATTATTAGCGAAGGGGCATAAGGAATATTATTTTAACAGTAAACAGCAGGGAGAGCTTGATTTTGTAATCGAACTGGATGGAAAAGTGGTACCTTTGGAGATTAAATCCGGTAAGGACTATAAAAGGCACTCTGCATTAAATAATGTTCTGAAAAATGAAAATTACAAGATCAAAGAAGCTATATTCTTTCGGAAGGGAATATTGAAATTGAGGGAAAAAGAGTCTATTTGCCAATTTATATGATTATGTTTCTGGAGAATACAGAGCTTAAGAATACGATCTATAAAATTGATTTAGGTGGATTAGGAGAGTAGCAGTGTTTCATTGCTACTCTTTTTGAGGTAAAAATCACCGTTTCGGCTGATACCGCATATCTGACACATTATACACCGTGATAAAAGCGAGTGGATCTTCATGGCCGATGTAATTCATCAGTTTCTGATATTCAGATTTATCTACAATGGTAATAATCTCATTCCGCTTCTGCATATTGTAGGCACCGATGGATTCGTAAATGGTAGCTCCGCTGTGAAGATCATTTAAAATAAACAGGCGGAGTTCCTCTTCTTTTTCTGTGATAATGCATACACGGCGCTTGATGTTATGATTAAAAATAAAATGATCCAGAATGATTCCGTTAAAATAAGTTCCCAAAATACTGAGAACGACAGTCTTTTTATCATAGACAAGTGCGGCTGACAGCGCAACGCACATTCCGGAAAGTGACATTGCTTTTCCAAGTTCCATATGCAGGTATTTGTTCATGATTTTTGCGACAATGTCTAATCCGCCGGAGGAGGCATTTCGGTTGAATAAAATGCTGAGACCGATGCTCACGACTAAAATATAACAGAGCACATCTAACTCCTGGCTGCCGGTCATTGAGGTATTTTCAGGAAAAATAAATTCAAAAAGTCCAAGAAACAGCGGAAGCATAATGCTCGTATAAACTGTTTTGATTCCAAATTCTTTCCGCAGGTGAAAAATCCGATGATTAAGAGCAGTACATTTAAAATCATTGTGATCGCAGACAGCGGCATCGGAATAAAGTTTGAAAGAACGATTCCAAGACCGGAAATACTGCTGACGGATGCATGGCTTGGCACCAGAAAAAAGAAAACAGCGGCGGCGATGACCGCAACAGCGACCGTTAAAATAAGCGTTTCTTTGATCAGTTCAGAGTAGTTTATCTTCTTAGACATTTTCAATATTCTCCTCAGATATTTTATAAAATTAAGGTATCCTTTATTGCGCGATGATGCATAGAACATCCAGCTTTGTATTCTAACATACTGCGTATGAAAGTACAATCACAATGATCCTGACACTTGCAGTAGCAATTATTATCCAAAATATCCCAATTTTATACAATGACATTTTACAGGCAGGCGATAGTATGAGCGTAAGAAGCGAATACTTCCTTCCTCATAAGAAATTAAGTCTTTTAGTTTCATTATTTCGCCTGATTTGATGATGTTGTTCATAGCATTCCTGGCTGATGGAAGTGTCTTTTCCGAGAGAAAAGAATGTAATGCCAGTTGTAGTTCCCATTTTTGCATCTCTTGAGATGGTCATGCCATTTTTTATCGGACGTAACTGCTCTATTGTAAATACGCGATCCATGGAAATCTCCTTTAAAAATTAATATGATTAGACAATTGCGAAACTCATGAAAGAAGAAAATTTTACAGAAAGTTTATAGTTAGAACGGGTGATTTCGTTGTAATCAAATGAGAAATGTGTTACGTTATGAACTATAAATTGTCATACGTTGAGGGTATCTTAGAACAATTCATATTTTTTAATTTCACAGCTCATAAATCAGGGCATTATTTCAGTAAAAGCACATTCTAAAGAAGGGGAGATTTTAAATAAAAATAACAAATTTGTTATTGAAAAATAAATTTATGATTAATATAATTAGGAGGAGAAGAATTGTTCAAAATTATTTTTTATGAAGATAAAAATGGGAAATGTGAACTACAAAGGTAATTTAATAGAGTTAAAAAGGAAAGCAGATAATGGAAATAAAAATGCACGTATAAATTTGAATAAAATAGTTGCATACATTGATATGCTTGAAGAAATGGGGACGAGAATAGGCGAACCAATTACAAAACATTTATACGGAGAAATATGGGAACTCAGACCACAGGGAAATCGGATATTATATGCATATTACGAGAATGACACATTTATTTTATTACATCATTTTAAAAAGAAAACAAGAAAAACACCTAAGAGAGAATTAGAAAAGGCAGTCAATAATCTGCAAGATTACAGAGAAAGGATGGAAAAATAGCATGGCAAAAACATGGGAAACTGTTCGTGGGGAATTAAAGATTGATGACAAAGATGAAGCGATTGTTCAGATTGAAAAGGATTTGATCCGTACCATGATAAAAATCCGTGAAGAACAGGGACTGACACAGCACAATTGGCAGAAAAATGTAATGTGACTCAACCGGTGATCGCAAGAATGGAAAAGGCAGTGCATTCACCCCAGATTGACAGTCTGTTAAAAATTTAACACCGTTGGGGTACACTTTGAAGATCGAACCATTATCAGGAAGAAAAAAAATCTTTGTTAGTCGAATCCCATATGTTAAAATATCCTCATAGGAGATAGCCGCATATGCAGATAGAAGAGAAACAGATTGTGATAAATGGACAGAACATAACACTGCGCAGTCCGGGGAAGCAGGACGCAGAAACTTTTTCAGAGGTGCGTGACATCACCTACCGTGAAACGTATTTTCTGGCGAGATACCCGGAGGAGACAGATTTCACAGCGGACGCAGCAGAGGCGATGATTTCAGACATAGCAGAGCGCAGGGAAGAATTTGATCGGAGCGTTTCGGAAAGAGCAGATGATTGGCTGTGTCATGGTTTAAAAGAGGGAAATCACATCAAATTCCGGCATAAGGCGGGAATCGGAATTTTTATCCTCCAAAAATACTGCGGAATAGGACTTGGAAGGCAGTTGATGGAATATGCGATCGAAAACGCCAGAAAAACAGAACTTGAGCAGTTGAAACTGGGTGTTTTTGATGACAATGTGGCAGCAATCCGTCTGTATGAAAAATTAGGTTTTCGCGAGTGGGGAAGAGAACCTCATGCATTTAAACTGAAAGACGGAAGCTACCGGGATGAAATACAGATGGTCTTATTTTTATCATAGAAAAGGACGAGCGATGAAACTATATTTTGTACGTCATGGTGAAACAGAGTGGAATGTAAAAAAGAAGATTCAGGGAAAAACCGATATTCCACTGAATGAAAATGGAATCCGGCAGGCGAAGGAACTGGCGTGCCAGCTGGTGGAAGAAGATATTTCGGTAAAACATGTCTATCATTCACCGCAGCTTCGGGCGGCAGAGACGGCACGTATCGCTGCGGAAGCGCTGCATGCGACCTGTATTCCGCTGGATGGACTGGTGGAGATGAACCTCGGAAGCTGGGAAGGTTCCAACTGGCGTGTGATCGAGCGGGAAAACAGTCCGGAATATCAGGAGTGGAGAAAAGACCGCCGCTATGTGCGCACACCGGGAGGCGGTGAATGTTACAATGATGTGGTAAAACGCACGCTGGATGCTATGGAATATATTATGAAACGGGAAAACGGAGATGTGCTGATCGTGACGCACAGTGCAATCATTATGGCACTGCGGTGTTACATTGCAGGGCTTCCATTTGATGAGATGGTCCGGAAATTTAAGACAAGAAATGCGGAAGTAGTCATGATCGAAAGCTTTAAGATCATAGATGCGATCGCACGGTTTAAAAAAGAAAATAAATAAATCACAACAAAAATGTAGAAACTGTTGTACAGAGAGACGCAAGTAAATCAGATCTCACTGTGCAGCAGTTTTTACTTATAGGAAATTGCGAAGCAATATTCCTATAAAGTAAAACGCTCCGCAGGGATGCGACTGTAACAGAAAATTATGTTGCAATGTTTCTGTTACATAATCAGCGAGGAATAAGTTTATCAAATGCCGCTCCTGTAACTTCTGCACAATTTTAAATAATCATTTTTGTGAATGATTTTGACGGAAAATGATTGACTGTGACGGAATGTGAATCTATAATTCAGATATAAAGATGAACGGATATGAATGATGTTGACGGAAAATGGAGGGGAATAAATGCTGACAGAGGAACGATTTGCGAAGATATTATCCATACTGGAAAGTATGGGGAGTGTGACAGTACAGCAGTTGATGACAGAACTTAACGCTTCGGAATCTACGATACGAAGGGATCTGAATGCACTGGATGCAAACGGTCAGTTGACGAAGGTTCACGGTGGGGCAATCCTTAAAACGATGGCGTACAGTACTAAGGATGACAACGTCGTCAGCCGGAAAGAAAAGAATCGTGACGCAAAGAACAAAATTGCAAAATACGCCGCAGAACAGATCGCGCCGGGTGATTTTGTTTATCTGGATGCCGGAACGACAACAGAGCTGATGATCGAATACATCACGAGCCATCAGGCGGTGTTTGTGACAAATGCGATCAGCCATGCGAAGCGTCTGGCAGAGAGAGGGTTTACCGTGTATCTTCTGGGCGGCGAGTTTAAAGCGGTCACAGAGGCGATCGTAGGAGAAGAGGCAGTCGCAGCACTGGAGAAATACAATTTTACCAAAGGCTTCTGGGGTGCAAATGGTGTCAGCCTTCAGAAAGGTTATTCAACACCGGAGTTAAAAGAGGCGATGGTGAAGAAGAAATCCATGGAAAACTGCAAGGAATGTTTTGTTCTGGCAGACGAGAGCAAATTCAATCAGATTTCCAGTGTGACATTTGCACCGTTTGAAGGAGCAACGGTCATCACGACAGGACTTAGCCTTCCGGCTTATAAAAAATGTAAAAATGTCATAGATGTAAAGCAGTAATCAGAAAGGAGTCGAAAAAATGATCTATACCGTAACTTTTAACCCGTCGTTGGATTACATCGTTTCTGTAGATAATTTTACCTGCGGAATCGTAAATCGTACAACGGATGAGATTATTTTTCCGGGAGGAAAGGAATCAACGTTTCCATGGTTTTAAAGAATCTTGGCTTTGAGAATACAGCACTTGGCTTTCTGGCTGGATTCACAGGAAACAGAATACAGGATCTGTTAGAGGAAAAAGGAGTCCGCGCCGACTTTATCAGCGTGGAAAAGGGAATTTCCAGAATTAATGTAAAGCTTCGTTCCAATGAAGAGACGGAGATCAACGGACAGGGACCGGCGATCGGGGAGGCGGATATTAAAAAGCTATATGAAAAGCTTGATACGCTGTCGGACGGCGATATCCTCGTGCTTGCAGGAAGTATTCCGGATGTTATGCCGGGTTCGATGTATATGGATATTATGAAACATTTACAGAACAAGGACTTGAAAATTGTGGTAGACGCAACGAAAGATCTTCTGGTGAATGTGTTACAGTATCATCCATTTTTGATCAAGCCAAACAATCATGAGCTTGGCGAGATCTTCGGAGTGAAGATCGAGAATAAGGCAGATGTCATCACCTATGCAAAGAAAATGCAGGAAAAGGGAGCGAGAAACGTTCTGGTATCTATGGCAGGTGACGGAGCTGTTTTAGTCGCAGAAGATGGAAGCATCTTCCAGTCCGAAGCACCAAAAGGAAAGGTTGTCAATTCCGTAGGAGCAGGAGATTCCATGGTGGCAGGATTTATCGCAGGATACCTTGAGGACGGAAGCTACGGGAAAGCGTTCCAGATGGGTGTCTGCACCGGAAGTGCCTCTGCATTTTCAGAGGAACTGGCTACAAAAGCAGAAGTGATCGCTTTACTCGATAGTAATAAGAAATTGTTTGCAGGGGAACAATAGAAAGGGAGGGATTTTTCAAATGAAAATCAGAGATTTACTCGCAGCAGAAAGTATTGAACTGAATGGAAAAGTAACTGGTAAAAAAGAAGCTCTTGATGCCATGGTCGATCTGATGGCAAAGAGCGGCAAGATCAATGATGTGGAAGTCTACCGCAAAGGTGTCTACGCAAGAGAAGAGGAGAGCACCACAGGAATCGGCGAGGGAATTGCGATTCCGCACTGCAAATCGGATTCGGTGTCAAGACCGGGGCTTGCAGCGATGGTCGTACCGGAAGGGGTTGACTTTGATTCCTTAGACGGTGAGAAAGTAAACCTGATCTTTTTGATCGCTGCCCCGAACACAAAAGAGAACGTTCATCTCGACGTGCTCAGCAAATTGTCTGTGTTACTGATGGACGAGGATTTTACAGCAAACCTGCGCAATGCAAAGACGGTTGATGAATTTTTACACGTGATCGATGCAGCAGAGGCAGAAAAAGATGCTGAGGAAGAGAAAAAAGAAGAGGAACAGAAGGCAGAAGCACCGGCTTCCAATGGAAAACTGATCCTGGCAGTTACCGGCTGCCAACCGGTATCGCACATACTTATATGGCGGCAGAAGCACTCGAGAAAAAAGCAAAAGAGCTTGGATACCGGATCAAGTTGAGACGAGAGCTCCGGCGGTGCCAAGAATGTGCTCACAAAAGCAGAGATTGCAGAGGCAGAGTGCATTATTGTTGCAGCAGACACACAGGTTCCAATGGATCGTTTCGCAGGAAAACCAGTGATCCAGTGTAAAGTGGCAGACGGAATCAGCAAAGCAGAGGAACTGCTCACAAAAGCGGCAAATGGCCATGCATCTATTTACGAGGCAGGCGGAAAAGCAGCAGATGACGAAGAAGAGGGAAAAGACAGTCTCGGACATCAGATCTACAAACATCTGATGAACGGTGTATCCCATATGCTTCCATTCGTTGTCGGCGGTGGTATCCTGATCGCAATTGCATTCCTGATCGATGGTTTTTCTGTAGATTTGAATTCACTTCCATTAGACCAGAGATCAAACTTCGGTACGATCACTCCGATGGCAGCGATGTTTAAGTCTATCGGTGGCGTGGCATTCGGCTTCATGCTCCCAATCCTTGCCGGATTTATTGCGATGAGTATTGCAGACAGACCGGGACTTGCCGTTGGTTTTGTCGCGGCGCAATTGCAGCAAGCGGAACAAGTGGATTCCTCGGTGCATTAGCAGCTGGATTTCTTGCCGGATATATTGTATTATTATTAAAGAAGATCTGCAGTAAACTTCCTGACAGCTTAGAGGGAACAAAACCGGTATTGATCTATCCGTTATTGGGTATCTTTATGATAGGTGTTTTGATGACGTATGTAGTAGAACCGCCGATCGGCGCATTAAATACATTAATCAACAACGGATTGAACGGATTAAACGGTGCAAGTGCAATATTACTCGGAGCATTACTTGGCGGTATGATGTCTGTTGATATGGGAGGACCGGTCAACAAGGCAGCTTATGTGTTCGGTACAGCTTCCATCGCAGCCGGAAACTATAATATTATGGCAGCCGTTATGGTCGGTGGTATGGTTCCACCAATCGCGATTGCGCTTGCAACCTTAATTTTCAAAAATAAATTTACAGAAGATGAGAGAAAAGCAGGTCCTACTAACTTCATTATGGGACTTTCCTTCATCACAGAGGGCGCGATCCCATTTGCAGCATCCGATCCACTCCATGTATTACCGGCGTGTGTGGTTGGTTCTGCAGTAGCAGGTGCTTTATCCATGGCATTTAACTGTACTTTAATGGCTCCTCATGGTGGAATCTTCGTATTCCTTACCGTAGGAAATCCATTATTATATCTCGTTTCACTGGCAGTCGGTTCCGCAGTCGGATGCGTACTGCTCGGTGTATTAAAGAAAAAAGCAGCTTAAGAGGAGAGAAAAACAATGAAAGAATTTAAGTATGTAATCAAAGATGAACAGGGAATCCACGCAAGACCGGCAGGGTTATTTGTAAAGGAAGCAGCCGCATTTCCATGCAAAGTAACCATTGAAAAAGATGGAAAAGAGGCAGATGCAAAACGTATTTTTGCAGTGATGGGTCTTGCAGTCAAATGTGGGCAGGAGATCACCTTAAAGACAGATGGCGAAAACGAAGAAGAGGCAATGAATAAACTTTCCGCTTTCTTAGAAGAAAACTTATAAAAAATATGTGTCTGTGGACTGCCTTACGGCAGTCCACATTTATATTACAGCAGAAATCACTTGTGTTACAGATGCAAAGAAAACTGCGAAAGAGCAGTCAAAAATTCCATGGTAAAAAAATAAATTGAAAGTAAATACAGTTTTTATAAAATACATTGAAAAATAAACAATCTGGGGTTATATAGATAATATTGCAGAAGTATCAATAATGTGGGGATTTGCAAATGAAATCAGAATGGAAAACTGGGTTAAAAGCCGGAACGACAGCAGATAATTTTTTGAAGAAAAGTCTTAGCAGCAATTATTTTACGTACCAGCAGATCTTTGAAATGCTTGTACCATTAATTATGGATCAATTCTTTGTGAGCATTATAGGTCTGCTGACAACCGCAATGATCAGTTCGTCCAGTCAGGAGTCGGTATCAGCAGTCAGTCTGGTGTCTCCAATCTACGCAATGACATATGCTATATTTAGTTCGATATCTGCGGCAGGTACTGTTATTATCGCTCAGTATAAAGGAAATGGAAATATGAATATGGTAAAAAAGCCGCA
>ENA-OQER01001611-OQER01001611.1-human-gut-metagenome-genome-assembly--contig:-NODE-1611-length-10505-cov-2.107728_pt1 | contig 10505 bp, 11 predicted proteins | sample MGYA00242797_ERZ504639 | MGnify/ENA primary metagenome ERZ504639 (study PRJEB26092, sample SAMD00036306) | human gut metagenome | host: Homo sapiens | study: EMG produced TPA metagenomics assembly of...
GTGTTGTGGTGGCGTGTCTGGCAGTTATTTATGTCGGATTTGGAATCTTTTTCCAGAGCCATTTCTGCTTTGGTACGACCATCGATGGAATAAAAGCCGGTGGTAAGTCGGTAGAAAAGATGGAGCAGCTCATCACAGAGGAGATTGACAGCTATGTGCTGAATCTCGTGGAACGTGAGGAGGGACAGGAAAGCATTGCAGGAGATTCCATTCACATTGCACCGGTGTTTAATGGCGAAGTGGAAGAATTATTGAATGGACAGAATGGTTTCGCATGGGTGGTTACACTGTTTAAACATGAGAATCTGGAACTGGCTAAGGTTGTGACATTGATGAGAATGCATTGGACAGCGAGCTTCAGGCGTTAAACTGTATGCAGGCTGGTGCACAGCGTGAACCCGTGGATGCAACGGTTTCAGCGTACACAGCAGATGGATATTCTTTAGTTCCGGCAGATTATGGTACGACCATTGATAAAAGTGCATTCAAAAAAGCGGTGGAGGATTCCATTTTAGTTCTCGCAGATGAACTTGATCTGGATGAGGCAGACTGTTATGTGAAGCCGAAGGTTGAAGACGATAATGAAAAACTGTTGGCAGTCATTGATGAGATGAACAGCTATGTGGGAACTACGATCACTTATGATTTTGACGTTGCAAAAGAAGTGCTGGATGGGGAGCGTATTTCCGAGTGGCTTTCCGTGGACGATGATTTAAATCTTGTGGTGGACGAGGAAGGTGTTCTTTCCTTTGTAAAGGAGCTTGCAAGTAAATATAATACCTGTTATAAACCGAAAGAGTTGAAAACATCTTATGGTTCCACTGTGACGATTTCCAATGGACCTTATGGATGGAAAATCAACAATTCCGAGGAAGTGGCACAGATTTTAGATGATCTGAAAGCCGGAAAAAAAGTGGAACGTGAACCGGTTTATTCCCAGACTGCGAACAGCCATGGTGAAAATGATTACGGTAATTCCTATGTGGAGATTAATCTCACTTCACAGCATTTGTTTGTATATAAAGATGGGGTGCTGGTGACCGAGTCTGACTTTGTATCCGGAAACGTGGCAAAAGGGCATACAACACCGGGTGGAGCATTTATGGTTACCTATAAAACCATGAATGCCGTACTGCGCGGACCTGATTATGAGACGCCGGTTACATACTGGATGCCATTTAACGGAGATATCGGAATGCATGATCTGACATCCAGAAAAGCATTTGGTGGAGACATTTATAAGACAAGAGGTTCCCATGGATGTATCAATCTTCCATATGCGGCAGCAAAGAAGATATATGAGACGATCGACAAGGGTTACTGCGTATTGGTTTATAATCTTCCGGGAACGGAAAGTGACAGTGTGAAACAGAAAGAGGCAGCTGCGGTTGTCAATACGATCAACAGTATCGGAACTGTTACATTAGAAAGCGAACCTGTTATCGTGGCAGCAAGAACAGCATACGATGCGTTATCTGATACAGCAAAGAGTTATGTTACCAATTATCAGACACTTGTGGATGATGAGGCAGCACTGGCAGCCTTAAAGAGTGGCGCTGCAGCGGCTGCACAGCACCTGCGGCAGACCAGACGGCGCCGGCGGGAGGCACAGATATCACTGCAGATCCGGCAGCGCAGGCGACGGATGGAACTGTGGCACAGTAGAAAGTAGAATTTTCGAAAATAGAACCAGAATTCAGAGAAAACTTTGAATGATGGTTCTATTTTTTTGCCTGAAAATTGAAAAATGTGCAATTTTGCACTCTAATTGGTTAAAATCCACAAAAATTTGGACGAGATTTCGGGATTTATTACGTATAGAATAATACAATATTTTAGAATACAATAGAAATGCGAAAAAAAACGAAAACATGTGAAGAGGGGGATTGTTATAGAATCACATGTAAGTAGGGGAGAAAAAGGAGAAGGAAGAATGAGAAAGTTAACGAAAAGCTTTCAAAAGAGGCAAAGCATTGCAAGCAGAGTACTGTGTTTTCTGCTAGTGCTTGCAATGGTAGTAACAATGGTTCCGGCGCTTGGCGGTGGAAACAGTACGGTGCAGGCAGCGGAGACAGAGAAGAATCTGACGATCCACTTTATGATGCCGTCAAATTGGGGTTGGACAACACCAGCGGTACAGTTCTGGGGAGGCACTTATGCAGTAAGTGGAAATACCAATATTGAGAATACAGATGGAACAGAGATACCGGGCTGGGGTGGAGCCAAGGGCTTTTTTATGAGTAAAGGAAATGTTGTGGGTGATACAACAGAGTACACGCTTAGTGTGAAGGGAACTTTTACAGGATTTCAATTTCTGGATTTTGCTAATCCCGGAAATAATATAAATCCCGGATATGATTCAAAATTATCACAGTATACAGAAGATAAACCGACCGATGTTTATTATATTCAGAAAGATGGACAAGGGGATTATTATCTAGATGCAGCTGGAACAACATCTGTTCCGGATTTACCGAAGACAGAAACAACATTTCTTTTAGTAGGAAATATTCCGGGAATGGCATGGGATCCAAGTGCGAAGCCAAATTTTGTGAAATCAATTGAAAATGAAAATGTTTATAGTATTACATTGAATGCCGTTCCGGCAGGAAAGTATCAATATAAAATTTTAGAAGATGCGGCAACGAAAGGATGGGATAAACCTTGGGCACAAAATAATGACAATTTGAGTTTGAACCTTAATGCACCGGCAGATGTCACATTATCTTTGGATAAAACAGATAAGACAAAGGAAACTAAGGTAAATATCGCATATATAAAAGATCTTGTGGTAGAAGTACCTGCGCAGATTCAAAAAGGTGTTACGATGGAACTTCCGGTAACAGGAACTTATTATGGTGACGATGGAAATGTTCAGAATGGAGTGAGTGTTACATATACAGCAAAACAGAGGGAATTACTTTAAATGGTAACGAAATTTTAGTTCCTTTATCTTATGAGGGAACGGAAGTGACAGTTGTAGCTGCTTATAATGGAATTGAAAAAGAGATAATAATTCCAGTGGTAGAGGTAGTTTATCATTACACCATTTACTATTACGATTTCGATGCAACACATATGTCAGAAAATGCATCTGATTTATGGATATGGCAGAAATCCGGTGCGGGTGCAACAGCAGGAACTCTTTTCACTGCAAAGGAAAAACTTTCCGATGGAAATGAGTGGCTGCGTGCAGATGTGACACTCCCATATACCGACGTCCAGATAATTCCAAGATCTAAAGACGAGTGGAAATGGACAGGGAGATACGGTTTTATACAATAACAGCGCAACAGCCGAAAACGTCACACTCTACATTGTATCCAACAGCAATCAGGCGTACACAACACTTCCAGAATTGGTTAAGCCAAAATCACGCAGCATCATGATCGAGTACGACAGACCGGCAAAGGATTATGAGGGCTGGAACATTTACACCTGGAACAGTGGATTTGGCTCTGATGTATCTGTAGCATTTGCAGACATCAATGGCAAAATGGTTGCAAAAATACCGGTAAAAGATTCAAAAGCAGATCTTAAATTGTCTTTCTGTATGAGGCACAGCACGGCAGCTGATGAATGGGAGAGCAAAGACGGCGGAGATCATTATGTGACGATCCCGGCAGACCAGTCAGTGGTCAAAGCAGTGTTTACGCAGGGAGAGGGAATCACAGAGGTACTGCCATACAACGCAGGTTACGAGATGGATGGAGCGAATGACACGATCCATTTTTATTACAGAAACGATACGCTGGCAGCAGAAAACAATCTTGCTTCTTTAGATGGCAAAGTCAGTGTTGTTGTCAACGGGACAGACCTGTCCGATGACTTATGATGCAGCAAACGACCGCTTTGGATACGATCTCACTGGCGTTTCCACTGGTGATTACTATTACTATTATGTGGTAGACGGCACCGGGGAATTAGATGCGTTTAACAGTGAAAAAGCTGATTACAGCGGAAAAGAATGCAGCGTATGCCACTTCAAAAAAGCAAATGTGAGTGTAACGGCTTCTTTATCACAGTATGCAATGGATTACAATGACAACAATGTGTTATCCGTAAAATTGACTGCAAAAGACGGAGAAGGTCTTGAAACGTCTGAAATTGCTACGATCACAGCCGATCTGAGTGAGCTGGGACTGGGAAAAGAGTTTGCGATCGAGCCGGAACTTATGGAAGGAACAATTTCCTGCCTGAATACAGTTGCAGCAGGCGTAAAAAATATTCCGGTCACAGTGAAAGATATTTATGGAAATGTATACACAACAGCGACAAATGTTACCGTCACAGAGCGCAAAAAAAGTGCCGGAGATTTTGACTGGGATGAGGCAGTGATTTATTTGCAGTGACAGACCGTTTCTTTGACGGAGATGCAAGCAACAATGATGCTTACGGAGTAGGCGATTATAACGTTGGTGAAAAAGGCGGTTCCCAGCTATCACGGTGGAGATTTTGCCGGATTAAACCAGAAACTGGATTATTTAAAAGATCTGGGTGTGAACACAATCTGGATCACTCCGATCGTAGAAAATATCACAGAGGATCAGCATGATAATGAGACAGATACCGCTACCTATGGCTATCATGGTTACTGGGCAAGTGATTTCACAAAGTTAAACAAACATCTTGGAAAAGAGCAGCAGTTCAAAGCATTACTGGATGCCGCTCACAGCAAGGGAATGAAAATCATGGTGGACGTAGTATTAAACCATGCAGGATACGGTAGAGAAGATTACTTTAACAGCATTTTAACAGATGCAGATGGAAACAGTATTTCCATGATCCGTGACTCCAACAACACGATCAGCGGTGATGATAAATATGATTCATTGTCAGATCTGCCTGATTTTGTGACAGAAAACAAAGCAGTGACAGACCAGCTTGTTACATGGCAGACCGAGTGGATGTCAAAATACAGTATTGACTATTATCGTGTGGATACTGTAAAACATGTAGAGACAACGACATGGGCAGCATTTAAAAATTCCCTGACCAAAGTAAATCCTGATTTTAAAATGATAGGAGAGTATTCCGGTGCAGGATATGCCAACAATGCAGGAGAATTAGGAACCGGAACGATGGATGCACTTCTTGATTTTGATTTCAACGATTTTGCACAGAACTTTGTGACAGGAAATATTTCCAGCGTGGAAAATTCACTGCAGAAGAGAAACAATGCGAATCAACAACACCTCTGTCATGGGAAGCTTTTTGAGCAGCCATGATGAGGACACTCTGCAGTATAAACTTGTAAATGAGAGCAAAATCAGCGAAGAAGAAGCTTACAACCTGATGAAAGTGGCAGCAACACTTCAGATTACCGCAAAAGGTCAGCCGGTGCTCTATTATGGAGAGGAGATTGGACAGGGTGGAGCCAACAACTGGCCGCTCCAGACAAACCGCCGCGACTTTGACTGGACAGAGCTGGAAAAACAGAAAGCAGACAGCAACAGTATTTACAACCACTACAAGACAATGCTTGCAATCCGCAATGCGTACACAGATGTATTTGCAAGAGGAAACAGAAGCACAGTTGCAGTTTCCGACGCAGATGGCTATGAAGTGATCAGCAGAAGTTATGGAAACAACACCTTATATGTAGGAATGAATGTGAAAGAGGCAGAGAAAGAAGTAGTGATCCCGGTAGCAGAGAGTGCCGGAACAGTTCTTAAAAACCTTTATGATGGAAAAACTTACACTGTTTCTGCTGACCGGAACGTTTCTGTTACCATTCCGGCAGCAAAAGATGGTGGAACGATTGTTTTGACAGCGGAGACAAAAACAGAACCGGCTCCGGATGAAAAACAGGATGATAAGAAGACAGATACAGCAGAGAGCAATGGAAATGCACAGTCTTCCGGAAACAACGCAAACCAGAGCACTTCTGCAAATAAGACAACTCCAAAACAGGAAGAACAGGCTGTAGCAGAAGTAACCGTGCAGGAGGAGAGTTTTGCAAATGTGATCGAGGCAGTGAATAAGGCAAAAACCGGAAGTAAAATCCGTGTAAATCTGTTAAAGACAACAAAGATTCCAGCAAATGTGTTCGAGAGTATCAAAGGAAAAGATATGAACGTAACCTTCAAGGTAAGTGATCAGGCCAGCTGGATCATCAATGGAAAAGATATCACCGGTAATGTGACAGCACCGATCGATCTTGGTCTGGTTGTGGGAACAAGTGATATTCCAAAACAGAAAGTGACAGCGCTGGCAGACGGAAATGAAACCATCCAGCTTTCCTTAAATTATGACGGAGTATTTGGTTTTGAGGGAATATTGAGACTTTCCGTTGGCACGGACCACAGTGGAAAAATAGCAAATCTTTATTACTATAACGAGACAACCGGTAAGTTTGAGTATTATCAGGCAGTACAGGTAAAAGAAGATGGTACTGTAGACTTTAAGTTCTCACATGCATCCGATTATGTCATCGTCTTAAATGACACAGATATGAGCCAGACAACAGGCAGTGTGATCGCAAGTCCGAAGACTTCGGATAACACACCGATCGCAGCAGCAGTGATATTATTACTGTTTGGCTGTGCGCTGATGGGAACCGCATACAGAAAAAATAAACACTTCTAAATGAAATTCATAAGATGTCACTAAAAAAATATGCCGCACGAAAAAATACCTTTTCGTGCGGCATATTTTGTGTATGTGAAGGAAAATTAATTTTCTTCCACGATCACCACGCCCCATGGTTCCAGCGGAAGCGTTTCCTGTTCCATTATTTTTCTGCCGGACAATAATTCCGTGCCGGAAAATCCTTTGCAGATGGCGGTCTGTTTTTCACCGGAATAATTGAAGTAAAATCGTACCCGTTTTCCAAAATCATTGACACCTTCCCGGATGATCAAAGGAAAGTGGCATTCCGGATGTGCTAAAAGTGTTTCCGGAAGCGAGGCAAAGTAATGAACCAGAACTTTTTCCAGAAGAGCACCGTCAAACATGCTGGAGAGATACAGTGCCGAACCTTTTCCAAACTGGTTGACTGTGGCAGCTGCATATTTTTCCAGACCGGGTGATCGTAGAAAAAGAGCGGTGTGGCGGTATCACAGGTCACAAGATCCATCCAGTGCAGACATTTGCTGCTGTTTGTGCAGGATTCATCGGAACATGACGAGCCGGCATCGGAAGCCGCATTTTCATGACCGGAGCAGGATGGATGAGCCATAAAATCAGGCAGTGTTACCGAAACATCCACCGGGTAGGTATATTGGTCATAGTGGATACCAAGACATTCCTGTAAAATGTGAGGCTGTGTATCCGCATAAATTTTTAACTGTTCATCTGAAAAACCGGAACGGAACGTCGTGATCAGATGTCCGCCGTTTTTTACATAATCAGAAATTGCGGTGAGCAGATCTTCGGAAGCACTGTAAAGTGCAGGCACGATCAGGCACCCGTAGGAAGAAAAATCACGTTCCGCAGAGGAGATCATGTCGTACTCGATATTTAAATGGTACAGAGCATCACCAAGCCAGCGGGCAACAGTGTTATAGCTGTAATTGCCGAGGGCTTTCAATGGGAAAAGACGCAGTCCGGTCAGGGAGTTATTGTCAAGCAGGATGGCAGCACGGTTTTTCTTTTGCAGGTTTTTAAGGTGGGTGCCGATCCGCTTCCAGTCTGCGCCGATGGATGCAGCTTCCCGGTAAGTCTCATTTTCGGAAAAATCGTGTGACAGGATGCCCTTCCAATAGCTCTCAATCGCATTGTGGATCGAGTGCCAGTGCCAGTACATGACACTGTTGGAGCCGTTTGCAATGTGGCTGTAGGCCTGAAGCCTGAGCTGCCCCGGATATGGAAGCCATGCGATATTTCCCTGAGCCTGTGTCTCTAAAACAAGGTAATTGTCTTTCTTTAAGCTGCGCGAGATGTTGCCGCAGAAGGTGATCTCCTCTCCGGTAAGAAGTGACTGGGAAGGATGATAAATGTCACATCCGGCAACGGTCATGCATCTGGCAGCTTCGTACTGGTTGACCTCCGGCTGATAGCCGATGGAATGGTCTGTCCAGTCGTAGTCGAAGTTCTGTGTGATGAACTGATCCGGCGCTTGTATCCGGAAACGATCGCAGCCTGCCATGCTAAAAATCTGGTCACAAGCAGACGCTGGAATTTGGCAAATTCAGCGGCAAGGCTTTCATTGATCGTGCACGATATCCGGGAAATCTTCCCATGTGTTGACGCGGTTGCTCCAGTAGTCCAGCCCGAACTCGCGATTGAATTCATTGATATCCGGGTATTTTCCTTTAAATAATCGACAAACATTGCCTGGACACGCGGACCGGCAGTGCCGTAGCTTTTGGTCTCATTGTCCAGCTGAAACCCGATGATATGCGGAACATCTTTGATATGTTCCATCATGCGCGGATAACCCGCTCGCAGTGGAACAGATAGCCTGCGTGTGTGATATCCATATTCTGTCTTGCACCATAAATGTTCTGACCGTTATTGGTCAAAGCCAGAATATCCGGGTATTTTTTTGCCAGCCATGCCGGGATGGCGTAGGTCGGTGTCCCGACAATGACAGAAATATGGTGGCGTGCAGCCGCCTCAAGCATTTTATCGAGATGTGTGAAATCAAAGATACCGTCTTTTGGCTCGATGGTACTCCAGGTCGATTCTGCGATACGGATCGTGTTCATGCCTGCTTTTTCCATCATTTCCATGTCTTTTTCCACGCGGTCATATGGAAGGTATTCCGAGTAATAAGCTGCCCCGAAAAGTAAATGGTCTGTTTTCATATTGTCCCCCAAAAATATTTTCATATTGACAATCAGTGTGATTTGATATATCATCATCTGATAACGCAACCGATTGCGCAAATATATTATAGCATCAGGAAAAACAAATGTAAATCCGATGTTGATACGAAAAAACAGAATTGTTACCGGAACAGGGCATAAGTGAGCAGAAACAAAAGATTGTTTGGAAAATATGTAAAAATGTCATTGCTTTTTTTTCGGGAATAGGATGATAATAATATTGTTGCGCAAAGGATGCGCAGCATATCAGGGCAGGACAAAGTAACATTGTGGCAGGAGCGCGAGCGATGCAGGAGCACAACACAATTCAGGGGAAGTAACTGCTTTGAGGAAAGAAGGGGTTTTATGGGGAATGAAGAGAAGAAAAATATAACGATCGCAGATGTGGCAGAAGCACTTGGTGTTTCAAAAACCACTGTCTCAAGAGCATTTCAGGGAAGGGACGGATTGGGCAGGAGACGAGAGACCGTGTATTAAAATATATTGAGGAGCATGACTATAAGCCAAACGTTATCGCCAAAGGGCTGGCGCAGTCAAAAACATATAATCTTTGTGTGGTCATGCCGGGAGAATATGATGTTGTGGATCTCACGTTCTTTTCAGGAATGCTTATTCGGGATTCAGGAGATCGCCGGAATTATGGAGTATGATATTCTGCTTTCCATCTGTAAAAATAACGATATCTCCTCGCTGGAGCGTATTATCTCAAACCGTAAAGTAGATGGTGTGATCCTGATGAGGACGTTTGTGGAGGACCGGCAGATTGAGTATCTTCAGGAAAAAAAGTACCATTGTGACGATCGGTTCCTCCAATTATACAGGTGTGATCCAGATCGACCACAATCACAAAAGTGCGTGTAAAGAACTTACATCCATTATTTTAATGAAGGGAATGAAGCGTATTGCACTGATCGGCGGAGATGAGAACCATGTGGTCACACAGAGCCGTCTGCGGGGATTCCGGGAAGCTTATGAAAAAATGGGTGAGGTCATTGATCCGACAATGCTTTTTTTGAATCTTGATAATCATGTGGTGATCGATAAGATCGTGGAAGAGGTACTCGAGCGAAAGGCAGAATGTATTTTGTGTATGGACGATGCGGTGTGCAGCAGGGTATTGAAAAAGCTGCGTGAAAAGAATGTCAAGGTTCCAAAAGATATCCGTGTGGCATCTTTTTATAACAGCTCCGTACTGGAAAATAATGTGCCGTCCATTACATCACTTTCTTTTGATGCGAAAGAGCTTGGCATGGTTGCATGTAAAACGGTATTGGATGTGATCGAGGGTGCGGAAGTGGAGACAAGAACATTGCTTCCATACGAAGTTGTCCTTAAGGAGTCTACAAAATAAAATAGGATGAGAGAAAGCAGGTTTATTTTGCGTGAAAGAAAGCGCAGATTCTGTAGTGTTTTTACAGGTTGCGAAGGGCAGATATCAGCGCCCTCTCACAAGTCGTGATTTTATAGGTTTATGAAAAGAAAAACGGTACAGACGAAATATGATGTTCCTGTTCGCCGGGCATTCCGATAAGCCTCTGAAGAGTCTTGTCTCCATGGCTCACAAAGGAAATCATATTTGTCTGTACCGTTTTTCTTTCATTTACGTTGTGTGTCCAGCGAAGCTGGACCACACTAGCCGGTGTAAGTCCGGTCACGGTAATCGCCAGTGAGCCGTGTAGCTAAACTCGGTGCGTTGCAGTAATGCAGGGTACTAAGCGAGTGGATAAAGTAACC
>ENA-OQER01001612-OQER01001612.1-human-gut-metagenome-genome-assembly--contig:-NODE-1612-length-10497-cov-1.943491_pt1 | contig 10497 bp, 11 predicted proteins | sample MGYA00242797_ERZ504639 | MGnify/ENA primary metagenome ERZ504639 (study PRJEB26092, sample SAMD00036306) | human gut metagenome | host: Homo sapiens | study: EMG produced TPA metagenomics assembly of...
GATTTTGAAAATAAAAATAAAACAGATCAGAATTAATAATGACATAAAGGAAGGCATCGGATCTTAATTACACATATGTAATTAATGATAATCCTTACACAATAAAAAAAGATAAGGAAGCAATGTATCTTGTTAATCTTAACACACAGAAAGAGGAATATAAGATGCCGCCTGATATGAAAATACGGTATGTTATTAATGATGTTATCCTTGTGACTAGAATAAAGAGAGGCATACCATTTATTAAAAAAAATTCTGAATATATAGAAGCATATAAGTTTCCTGATATACAGCATGTTCTTCTTAAAAAAAAGGCGGAATTTAAAACATGTATTATCAATGGCGAAGATTTATTAGTGTTTACAATGTAGTATTATAAGGATGGTGGATATGGTAACACAGGACACAATTAACAGAATTAATGAGCTTTATCACAAATCAAAGGCTGAAGGATTGACAAAAGAAGAAGCACAGGAACAGATCAGGTTAAGAAAAGAGTATATTGAAGCATTCCGTAGTAATCTGAAAGGCACTTTAGATACTATTAAAATCAAGAATCCAGATGGCTCAATTATAGATGTAAAGAAAAAGACATGAAGAAAAAGATGAAAAATAATGCAGACGAAAAAGTGAAAATAAGAGCGTATATATCGGAAAATAAAAAAATCTATGTCTGATACGGATATTGCTTCTCTTAGTGAGGCTATAATTAATCAGCTTATAACATCGGATGAATATATCAATAGTGATAATGTACTGGTTTATGTAAGTTATAATCAGGAAGTAAGAACTGACATACTGATAAAACAAAGTATAAAAGCTGGAAAGAACGTATATGTCCCAAAGGTGTTTAAAGATAAAGATGTAAAATATATGGAATTCGTGAAAATAAAAAGTTACCAGGATCTTGCACCAGGATATATGGGAATCATGGAACCAGTAAGTGATGATTACGCGTCACTTAAGGATGGATTATTAGTTATGCCTGGAATAGCTTTTGATACACAAAAGAACAGAATAGGATATGGTGGTGGGTTCTATGACAGATATTTACAGCAGCATATGTCTGATTTTTACAAAACTGCAATATGCTTTGATTATCAGATCGTCGAACACATTATGTCAGAAGAATTTGATATAAAACCAGATAAAATAATTACAGAAAAACGTATTATTAATTGATCTATAATTGTTTGAAGTGGGGTAGGTATGAAAGATTTAAAGATTATAGCAGAGAGGCAGAGGCTGCATCAAAAGAACTTGCCAGATTAGGGATAACAGAAAGAAATAATGCTCTGAATAAGGTTGCAGATGCACTTATAAAAAAGTGCCGATTACATAAAGGAGGCCAATGAGACTGATATTGTCAATGGCAGAAAGAATGGCATGAGTACAGCTCTTCTTGACAGACTTTTACTTCGGATGCAAGAATAGAAGGGATGGCAGACGGACTAAGGGTGCTTGCCGGACTTGACGATCCTATAGGTGAGATAAAATCAATGAAAACAAGACCTAATGGTCTTATGATAGGCAAAAAAACAGTACCGCTTGGTGTTGTGGCTATAATATATGAATCAAGACCTAATGTTACAGCAGATGCATTTGGATTGTGCTTTAAGTCAGCAAATGCGTGTATATTAAGAGGCGGGAGCGACTCTGTTAATTCAAACATAGCTATAGTTAATGTTATAACAGATGTTTTAAAAAAGGAAGGCATCAACCTGCGGTTATATCTTATATAACTGATACAGATAGAAAATATGTAGATGAGCTTATGCATATGAATGAGTATGTTGATGTTATCATCAAGAGGTGGAGCAGGACTTATAAAGAATGTTGTTAACAACAGTACGGTTCCTGTTATAGAAACTGGAACTGGAAACTGTCATATATACGTAGATGAATATGCGGATATAAATATGGCGGTTGATATTATCTACAATGCTAAAACACAGAGAATCGGAGTATGTAATGCATGTGAATCGCTTGTTATTAACAGTAAAATCGCAGAAGCTGCAATTCCTGTGATAGTAGACAGGTTAAAGACTAAGAATGTAGAAATCCGTGGTGATGAAACAGCTCAAAGCATAGATGACAGAATTGTTGCAGCCTCTGATGAGGACTGGGGACGTGAGTATCTAGACTATATTATTTCTATGAAGGTTGTTGATAGTATTGATGCTGCTATTGAACACATAAACAGATATAATACGGGGCATTCAGAAGCTATTATAACTAAGGATTATGCAAATGCACAGAAGTTCCTTAATGAAATAGATGCAGCGTGTGTATATGTAAATGCATCTACCAGATTCACAGATGGTTATGAGTTTGGCTTTGGGGCAGAAATAGGCATAAGTACACAGAAGATACATGCAAGAGGACCTATGGGTCTTGAAGCGCTGACTACGGGCAAATATATAATATATGGTAACGGTCAGGTCAGAAAGTAATGTAAATAAAGGGCGTTTATGTAATATTCATACGATTATATGGTTGTATTATACAGAATGGGGGAAGCAGTATGGAACAGATTGACGCTGATATAGAAGACTGGAAGAATTTTTCTGTCTTTTATTGATGAATGTACAGATGATTATATTTATATATATGATCTTAGCAATGATCATGCAATATACAGTAAAAGAGTAACGGATACATTTGCACTTGAATGTGCTGAGTTTGAAAATGCTGGAATGAGACTAAAGGATGTTATATATCCTGATGATTATGAAGCTGTTTTTAACAATATAAGTGATCTTCAGAATGGTATCATAAAGAAACATGACATGGAATACCGCTGGAGGTCAAAAAAAAAATGGCTATGTATGGATAAGCTGCAGAGGTGTGCTTGTACGTAAAAATAACATTAATTATATGATAGGCCGTGTGGCTGAAATAGGAAAGAAAAACAGATACGATAATATAACTGGCTTGTATACAGAATCTGTTTTCGAGGAAGAGTATAATTCGTGCATCAGAAATGAAACTCACACTGGATATGGCATGCTTATAGGTATTGACAATTTTAAAGAAATAAATGAAAAATATGGCTCTCAGGCTGGCGATGAAGTGCTTTCAATGCTTTCATCTGTTTTGTTAAAAGAGGCTTCTGCACAATCGTTTAAGGTCTACAGAATGAAGGGTGATGAATATGCAGTATTAATGCTTGATGTAAGCGGCGATATAGCTGAAAATGCGCGCCAGCTTTATAAGCAGATAAGGACATATATAGATAAAACCATAAGTGACAGAGGCTATGCGGTGTCCTTTAATATATCAGCAGGTGCATGTACTTTTGACTCGCAGTCTGATTCTTTTAAAGAACTTTCAAAGAAAATGAGATTTGCGTTGCATTCAGCAAAACTTAATGGCAAGAACCGTTTTGAGTTTTATGATGAAAAAGAATATGCAGCTTATCTTAAAAGGCTTCAGATACAGGATGAATTAAGAAGCTGTGTAAATGATAATTATAAAGGCTTTGAACTGTTTTACCAGCCTATAGTTAATGTTGCAACAGGTAAAATAATAGGTGCAGAAGCACTGATTAGATGGAACAGCGAAAAGTATGGATTCATGTCACCTGTTGATTTTATTCCATTGCTTGAGGAAAGCTCACTTATAATTCCTCTTGGAAGATGGATTGTGGATACGGCAGCGGAATTCTGCAGTAGGTGTATAGATATAATCCCTGATTTGTCATGCATGTAAATCTTTCATTTGTGCAGATAATAAAAAGTGATGTTAAGAAGGATGTTCTGGAAATATATCAAGACATAAGGCGGCTAATAACCATTATGTCCTGGAAATAACTGAAAGTATTCAGATGGATTCGAATATTGCAGTTAAAAGAGTGCTTGATGATTTTGTAAGTAATGGCTTTTTACTTGCAATCGATGATTTTGGAACGGGATACTCTAATTTTGAATATATGAAAGATAGGATGTTTGGAATATTAAAGGTTGACAGATCTTTTGTGACAGATATCCATAACAACGATAATAACAGTATACTAGTTGGCTTTATTATTAAAATGGCACATGAAATGGGAACTAAGATATGTGCAGAGGGTGTAGAAACAAAAGAAGAACTTGAGAAAATAAGAAATCTTGGTGCAGACTACATACAGGGGTATTATTATAGCAGGCCTGTAGGGCATATGGATTTCTGGAAACTCATAACAGCGTAGATGAATGATAAAACAGATATCAATATAAACAGATTGAAAGGTAATTAAGAATTATATGGATAATACAATAGAAAATATGATTAACAGTATTGATTTATCAGCTCCAGTGCCTGAATATGAACCTATGAGGCAGTATTACTATCTTAAAGCATGCAGACAGATAGTTAAGGCAAAAGAAGAAAGACTTAAAAGACCACTTAAGGCAGTTGTTTCAACCTTCGGGTGTCAGATGAATGCCAGGGATTCCGAGAAGCTTCTTGGTATACTTAAGGATATTGGATATGAAGAATCTGATAATGAAGAGAATGCTGATTTTGTTATATATAATACATGTACAGTAAGGGAAAATGCTAACTTAAGAGTATATGGAAGACTTGGACAGCTAAAAAAGGCTAAAAGAAATAATCATGAAATGATTATAGCTATGTGCGGATGCATGATGCAGGAACCTGAGGTTGTAGAAAAGATAAAGACTTCTTATAGGTTTGTGGATGTTGTATTTGGTACATTTAATATATTTAAGTTAGCAGAGCTGTTATATAACAGATTTACATCAGAGGAACAGATTATTGATATATGGGATTCAACTAAAGAGGTTGTTGAGGAGCTGCCAACTTCAAGAAAGTATCCATTTAAGTCGGGCGTTAATATAATGTTTGGCTGTAATAACTTCTGTACATATTGTATTGTTCCATATGTAAGGGGACGCGAGAAGTCAAGAGAACCAAAAGAAATAATAAGAGAAATTGAAAGACTTGTTGCAGATGGAGTAAAAGAAGTTATGCTTCTTGGACAGAATGTTAACTCATATGGAAAAACACTTGATGATAATGTTACATTTGCAGAGCTTCTTGGTGAAATAGCTAAGATAGATGGACTTGAAAGAATAAGATTCATGACTCCACATCCTAAGGATTTGTCTGATGAGCTTATAGAGGTTATACGTGACAATCCAAAGGTGTGTAATCACATACACCTTCCACTTCAGTCAGGAAGCAGCAGACTGCTTAAGCTTATGAACAGACAATATACTAAGGAGCATTATCTTGAACTTGTAGACAAGATAAGAAAAACTATTCCGGATATATCTATTACGACTGATATCATAGTAGGCTTTCCAGGTGAGACGGAAGAAGATTTTGAAGATACTCTTGATGTTGTAAGAAAAGCAAAATATGATAGTGCATACACATTTATCTATTCAAAAAGAACTGGAACACCTGCTGCCAGAATGGAAGGACAAGTTGCAGAGGATGTTGTTAAGGAAAGATTTAACCGCCTATTACAGACTGTTTCTGATATAAGCCATGAACATATTAAAAGATATGAAGGCCATGATATGGATGTGCTTGTTGAGGATGTAGACGACCATGACAGTGATTTTTTAACTGGCAGGATGACTAATAATATTTTAGTGCATTTTAAGGGAGATAAATCTCTTATTGGAACTGTTGTTAATGTTCATATGGATGAATGTAAAGGTTTCTATTATATGGGAACCATGAATGATTAAGAATGTATATTTAGTGACTGGAGGATGAAAATGGCTGAGTATTCACCAATGATGCAGCATTATCTTGCAACAAAAAAACGAGTATAAGGACTGTATATTGTTTTATAGACTTGGTGATTTCTATGAGATGTTTTTTGAAGATGCAATAATCGTATCTAAAGAACTTGAGCTTACATTACTGGTAAAGATTGTGGACAGGAGGAACGTGCGCCTATGTGCGGCGTTCCTTTTCATGCTGCCGAAACTTATATAAACAGACTTGTGGCAGCAGGTCATAAGGTTGCTATATGTGAGCAGATGGAAGATCCTAAAAAAGCCAAGGGAATAGTTAAAAGAGAAGTTATAAAGGTTGTTACACCTGGAACTAATATCAATACGCTTGGACTTGATGAAACCAGAAATAATTATATGATGAGCATAGTGTATCTTGGAGATAACCTTGGCGTATCTATAGCTGATTATTCCACTGGAGATTTTTTTGTAACAGAGCTTGATGGGGGAGTGAACTGATAGATGAAATAAATAAGTTTGCTCCATCAGAAATAATTGTGAATGAATACTTTGCAATGAGTGGAATTAATCTTGAAGCGATTAATGCAAAGCTTGGTATAGCAATGTCAACACTTGATAACTGGTACTTCAATGAAGAAACATGCAAAAATAAGCTTCTTGAACATTTTTCATATTGAAATGCTTGATGGATTAGGTGTTAAAGATTATACGGTGGGGATTATAGCAGCTGGTGCACTCCTTACATATCTTTATGAGACACAGAAAAGTACAATGCCTCATATAACTACGCTGATGCCATATTCATCTGGTAAATATATGCTTATTGACAGCTCTTCAAGAAGAAATCTTGAACTTGTGGAAACAATGCGTGAAAAACAAAAGAGGGGTTCTCTTTTGTGGGTGCTGGATAAGACTAAGACAGCTATGGGAGCACGTATGCTTCGTTCATATATAGAACAGCCGCTCATAAACAAAGACGAGATAATAAAACGCCAGGATGCAATAGAAGAGCTTAATGATTGTATGATAGACAGGGAAGAACTAAGAGAGTATCTTAATCCTGTTTATGATATGGAACGTATTATGACTAAAATAAGCTGTAAAACAGCAAATCCAAGGGATTTAATTGCATTTCGCAATACACTGGAAATGATACCACATATTAGACGTATTGTTGGTGGCTTTAAGACTTCTATGTTTGTAGAATGTTTTGATAAAATGGATGATTTATCTGATCTTTATAAGCTTGTACTTTCAGCGATAGTAGATGAACCACCTATATCATTACGTGATGGAGGTATGATTAAGGAAGGTTACTCACAAGAGGCAGATGAGCTTCGCAATGCCAAAATAAAAGGCAAGGAGTGGCTTTCAGAGCTTTGAAATGCGTGAAAAAGAAAGAACAGGTATTAAAAATCTTAAGGTCAAGTATAATAAGGTGTTTGGATATTATCTTGAGGTTACGAATTCATTTAAAGACAAAGTACCTCCTGAATGGGTAAGAAAGCAGACACTTACCAATGCAGAGCGTTATACGACAGATGAATTAAAACATCTTGAGGATGTTATACTTGGTGCAGAGGATAAATTGTATTCGCTTGAATATGATTTATTTTGCGATGTCAGGGAAAAGATTGCAAAGGAAGTAGTCAGAATACAGAATACTGCCAAAGCTGTTGCGATGGTTGATGCACTTGTTTCTTTATCAGTTGTTGCAACGCAGAATAACTATGTAAAACCAAAAATCAACGATAAAGGAATAATAGATATTAAAAATGGCCGGCACCCGGTAGTTGAGAAGATGATAACCAATGATATGTTTATATCTAATGACACATATCTTGATAATTCATCAAACAGAGTTACTATAATAACCGGACCTAATATGGCTGGTAAGTCTACATATATGAGACAGACTGCACTTATTGTGCTTATGGCACAGACAGGTAGTTTTGTTCCAGCGGATTCTGCCAGTATATGTATAGTTGACAGAATATTTACAAGGGTAGGAGCATCAGATGATCTGGCTTCAGGACAATCAACTTTTATGGTTGAGATGACAGAGGTTGCCAATATATTAAGAAATGCTACTTCAAAAAGTCTTATAATACTTGATGAAATAGGAAGAGGTACAAGTACATTTGATGGATTAAGTATAGCATGGGCTGTTGTTGAATATATAGCCAATACAAAAATTCTTGGGGCAAAGACACTTTTTGCGACACATTATCATGAACTTACAGAGCTTGAAGGAACGCTTGACGGAGTTAATAATTATTGCATAGCGGTTAAAGAATGTGGTGATGATATAGTATTCCTTCGTAAGATTATAAAGGGTGGAGCAGATAAAAGCTATGGTATACAAGTGGCTAAGCTCGCAGGAGTTCCGGAAACGGTACTTAACAGGGCTAAAGAGCTTGTTGCTGAGTTAAGTGATGCAGATATATCACAGAAGGCAAGGGATATAGCCCAATATTCAAAGAAACTTGAAAAAATGAATAATCAGTATAAAAAGATTAATGATTTAGAGGATAAACAGATGTCATTGTTTGATACGGTTAAAGATGATGACATTATATCGGATATTAAAGAACTTGATATAAGTAATATGACACCAATAGATGCGCTTAATACGTTATATAAGCTGCAGGGGAAGGTTAAAAACCGCTGGTAAATTAAGAAAATATATCTGATTAAAATGGATGATTATTCTGCTTTTGATTGATAAATGCTATATGTGTGAATAAGGAAAGGAGACTGACGTTGGGAATTCAGCTGCTTGATCAGAATACAATTAATAAAATTGCTGCAGGAGAAGTTATAGAAAGACCTTCATCTGTTGTTAAAGAATTGGTTGAAAATGCTATAGATGCAGGGGCTAATGCAGTTACTGTTGAAATAAAGGAAGGTGGAATCTCATTTATAAGAGTTACAGATAATGGTTCTGGAATCAATAAAGATGAGATAGATATAGCATTTAAAAGACATGCGACAAGCAAGATAAAGTCAATAGAGGATCTGATAACAGTTTCATCTCTGGGATTCCGAGGTGAAGCACTTGCAAGTATAGCTGCAGTTTCACAGATAGAACTGATAACAAAGACACAAAAGAGTCTTACAGGTACAAGATATCTGTCTGATGGTGGAAAGAAAATATCAGTTGAAGATATAGGTGCACCTGATGGTACTACATTTATTGTTAGAAATCTTTTCTTTAATACACCTGTAAGGAGAAAGTTTTTAAAGTCAGCAGCAACAGAAGCTGGTTATATTAATTCCCTGATGCAGTATCTGTCTTTATCACGTCCTGATATATCATTCAGATTTATTAATAATAACCAGAATAAGCTTCATACATCTGGAAATATGAAGCTTAAGGATATTATATATAATGTTTATGGAAGAGATATTACTGCGAATCTTTATGAAGTAAATAGTGCTGCTGAGAATATCAGGATAGAGGGTTATATAGGAAAACCATTTGTGAATCGTGGTAACAGGTATATGAGAACTATTATATAAATGGCAGATATATAAAGAGCAGTATAATAAACAGAGCGATTGAGGCTGGATATAAAGGTTTTATAATGCCACATAATTATCCGTTTACAGTTCTGCATTTTACGATTAACCCGGAAATCATAGATGTTAATGTACATCCTACTAAGATGGAGCTTAGATTTTCTAATAATGAATATGTATATAATTTTGTGTATGATACAATTCTTTCCACGTTAAAGGGAAAGGAGCTTGTTGCTGAGGTTGAAGCTGATGGACAGATAATGCAGAAGCTAAATAAGGAAAAAGAGCTGGAAATAAAAGAAACAAAGGCAGCATTTGGAATTAACAGAACAGAAGAAACTAAAAAAACGGTACAATTAAAACAAGAACCAAAGTCAGAACCAAAGCCGGAATTAAAGTCAGAAGTAAAGGTAGAATCAAAGCCGGAATTAAAGTCAGAAGTAAAGATAGAACCAGAATCGGAATCAAAGTCAGAACTAAAGCTGGAATCAACAAGAACGATAGAATTACAAAAAGCTATGCCGGATGAAACAAAAACCAGACTCCCAGAACCATTTGAAACAAGAAGATCAGAGGCTATGGTAAAGGATGATGAACAAAAATATCAGGCAGAAGTTAAAGTAAAACCTGAACAGCTCTCGATGTTTAAGGATAAGCTTCTTGATGAGGATAATAAGGATAATTACAGAATAATAGGCCAGCTGTTTGATACTTACTGGCTGATAGAGTTTGAGGACAGATTTTATATGATGGATCAGCATGCTGCACATGAGAAGGTTCTTTATGAGAGAATGATGAAAAAAATCAGGGAAAAGCATATTGATACACAGATGATTATGCCACCTGTTATTCTTACACTTAATATGAATGAGGAAGAAGTACTTAAACAGAATATGCAGGTGTTTACTAAAATGGGTTATGAAATAGAAGAGTTTGGCGGTAGTGAGTATAAGGTTACAGGAATTCCGGCGGGATTTCCAAAGCTTGATTACAGACAGATGCTACCCTAAATCTTTTATTGCTAAAAGCCCCTGCTCACTGTATGTAATAGATTTTATTATATCCTCACTTCTTTATCGTTGCAGTATTGTCATCTTTTAATATGGCATTTGCAAGATTCGTATTGTCCTCACCAAATATATCTGAGAATACGCTCCATAGTTCAGCATTGCCTTTACTAGAGGAAGTGCCTTTTTACACTCATTATCAGTATCGGCTTTCTTAATCATTTCATTTGCGTAATCCATAACTGAACATATAT
>ENA-OQER01001614-OQER01001614.1-human-gut-metagenome-genome-assembly--contig:-NODE-1614-length-10492-cov-2.030970_pt1 | contig 10492 bp, 15 predicted proteins | sample MGYA00242797_ERZ504639 | MGnify/ENA primary metagenome ERZ504639 (study PRJEB26092, sample SAMD00036306) | human gut metagenome | host: Homo sapiens | study: EMG produced TPA metagenomics assembly of...
GGCAGTCTGCCGAATTTACAATTAAAAAGCTCATCCAGCGCTCCTGTGTAAATGACATCTCCCTCAAATGGTTTTCCCTCAAAAAGGATCTCATTCCCTGTAAACTTTAAGACATCCCTGCAGTCTGTATCCAGAACAACTTCTATGTCTCATGATCTAACATATGCTCAAACATCGGTGTGAAGCCATCCTTTGGCACACCCTGATATTTGTCCTGAAAATAACGGTTATCATAAGAGATCAGCACCGGCACTCTTCCTGTCACTTCCGGACTGATTTCTTCCGGCTTCTGTCCCCACTGTTTCATGGTATATTTCAAAAATACATTCTCATAGACATACTGTGCGATCTCACGGATATCCGGATCATCATTCTCACGAAGTTTCATGATTGGCACACGGCTTCCCTCACCGTAAGCTCGATCAGTTTTTTCTCCAGAAGATCTGCTTTTTCCTTATCATAAACCATGTGCAGCGTATTTAAGTTAAATGGAACCGGGATCAGCTTGTCCCCCACTTTTGCTACCACTTCATGTCCGAAAGGATACCATTCCGTAAATCTAGATAAATATTCATAAACTTCTTCCAGACCTGTATGGAAAATATGTGGACCATACTCATGGATTAAAATACCATATTCATCCAAAACATCATAACAGTTTCCTCCAACATGGTTTCGTCTCTCAATCACAAGAACTTTCTTTCCGGCTTCCTCTGCCAGTTTTCTGGCACAGGCTGCTCCGGCAATTCCGGCTCCTATCACGATGCACTCGTACATCTTTTATTACCTCTGACTTTCCTTATTATAATTTCAACATTTTCCAAAATTATTTACTGATCGTCTGCAATCCTGTATCCAGACTGCGAAACGGTTGTAGTACTTTCCTATTATACATATTTTATTATGACAAGCCAATTTATTTTTTCTTAATTATTTATTACAGCCTGAATTTTGAACATTTTGTTCATATTTTATTTACAAATTTCTCACAAAGCCATCATACGATAGACACAATTCAACTTATACTCTAAGCATAAGTTAAGCCAACAAGAAAATTTTTCATAGAACTTTTTTTTCATACCTGAGTAGATCAGGTTGCTTGCTTAACCAGTAAGCAAGGTTCCTCCCAGAAAATAGTGAAGCATTTCACTTTCCATACACAATCTTTTTCATATGAATAGCCGGTGCAATGCACCGGCTCCCTCTTTTTTATCCCTGAAATTGTAATATTTCCATGCTTTCTAATCCGTCTCCAAAAATTTTTCATTTCCAAGTCTGATCCCCATATATTTTGCGTAAGCGGCAAACGCAGATGGAATTGCATATTTTTCCTGAGATTTTTCTGCATCCACAAAAATGAGATGATTTTCTGCCATTTTCTCTGCCTCAGTGTCAAATCCTGCTTCTTCCACCAAAACCGCATATCCTTCCATCTGCCATTCGATATGGGAAAATATATGTTTTGCATTCTCCAGCTTCTGCACCCGGATCGGAGAAAGCTGCATCTCTTTTACCAGATGAACAATCTCATCCTGCGAGTATCGCCCCTCAACATTCGGCAGTTCATAGAGTCCTGCCAGAAGTCCTTTTTCCGGTCGTTTCCGGATTGCCACTTTATCATTGTCCCGGATGACAAGCACCGTCCTCTTTTCGATACGTCTCGCTTTCGCTTTCGTCCTGACCGGAAGTTCTGCATCCTGCCCTCTTTCCTTGCCAGACAGAGTCTGTTCCACGGACACTGTTCACATAACGGCGCACCGTTCGGCACACACACGGTCGCACCAAGTTCCATCAGTGCCTGGTTAAAAGCCCCCCGGCATCTCCATTCCCTGCATGACTTCCCGCAGCTCTTTTTCCAGAAGGGAGCGAAAAGACGGCTTCATAATATCGGTATCGTCCGCCGACACTCTCGTCAGGATGCGGAATACATTTCCATCCACAGCCGGCACCGGAATCTGATATGCAATGGAGCGATCGCCCCGGCAGTGTAACTTCCGATCCCCTTCAGTTTCAACAATTTCTCATAATCTGCCGGAAGTTTTCCACCATATTCTTCCATCACCTGAACGGCTGCCTTCTGCATATTCCGCACGCGGTTGTAATAGCCTAATCCCTCCCAGAGTTTTAGCAGCTCATCCTCCGGGCATTCCGCCAAAGCCTCCACATCCGGCAGTCGCTTCGTAAACCGCTCAAAATAAGGTTTTACCGCTTCCACTCTCGTCTGCTGCAACATAATCTCCGACACCCACACCCGGTACGGTGTCGGTTCTTCCCTCCACGGAAGCACACGGGCATGCCCCGCAAACCAATTTAATAACGGCTCTATTAAAATCTGTAAATTGTAATCTGTAATCATGTGTTATTCCTCTTTATCCTCAAATATCAAATTATGAAACTAATTATAAACATCAAGTGAAATGTAAAGTGAAATGTAGATTCAATTGCAAAACTCACAAAATGTAAATTGAATTGTGAAAAATTAACAAAAGACATGAAAGACATTGGGGAACCGCCGGCACTTAGAAGGCAGACACGACATTAGTCGTGGCTGGCTTCTTAGTACCGCTGCGAGCGACACGTAGCGGGAGCGTGTCTTGAATGTTTTTGTTACTTTTGAACAATTTTAAAAAAATTATATATGTTTTGCAATTGTCAAAGTCTTCATAACATAAAGTATGTTTCGCTCATATTCCCATTATAATAAGGAATCCCCCGGATGTAAACGGAGCGATTTTCCATTTTTTACAGATTTTAGAAAAAGTTTATCGACGTTCATATTGACAAATCCTCTCAAAAGAAGTACTCTAGATATAACATGTATTGTTAATTTTTTATCAATCTATTCAGGAGGGTATTATCGTGAGCGAATTCAACAATTTAAAATTAGATGTGGAGAACGAGATCGCCGTTCTTACCATCTCAAGACCAGCAGCATTAAATGCATTAAACAGTGAGACATTAGACGAGTTAAACACAGCTTTAACAGAGATCGAGGGTAGAGACGATATCAAAGTTGTGATCTTAACCGGTGGTCCTGACAAGAAAGACAACGCATTCAAATCTTTCGTTGCAGGTGCTGATATCGCCGAGATGGTGAACTTTACAGCTCCGGAAGCAAGAGCATTCGGTATCAGAGCTTCTGTTCCATTCTTCAAATTAATGAACATGCGTCAGGTAACGATCGCAGCTGTTAACGGCTTCGCACTTGGCGGTGGATGTGAGATTGCCATGGCATGTGACATCCGTATTGCATCTGACAATGCAATCTTCGGTCAGCCGGAATGTGGACTTGGAATCATTCCTGGATTCGGCGGTACACAGAGACTTGCCCGCTTAGTTGGTATGGGACGTGCCAAAGAAATGATCTTCACATGCGATAACATCGATGCAAACGAAGCTTACCGCATCGGTTTAGTGAACAAAGTTGTTGCAAAAGAAGAATTAATGGAAACTGCAAAAGCTATGGCAGCAAAGATCATCTCCAAAGGAAGCTACGCTGTATCAGTTGCAAAAGCAGCAATCAACAATGGTTACGATATGGATATCAAGAATGCTGTTGAGATGGAAGCAAACCTCTTCGGTGTTGTAAATGATACTCATGATAAAAAAGAAGGAATGGGTGCCTTCTTAGAGAAGAGAAAAGCTGATCTTACAGATTTCTAATCTGCATTTTTTCATAGTTCCGGTTTTATTACATAGGAGTTTCTTCCTATTATATAAACATTAACAAACATTTTATTTCATGTAGTGCGTAGTACTTGTACGAACGCGATTTATTAGGGAAAGGAAAAAGGACGTAACTTTGATGGTGTACCGGCCATCTTCGTTACGTTCTTTTTCATGTACCTGTCTACTGTACGATTTCTCTTATCCTTCTCATTTTCCTGCAAATGCTTTCTCTGCTTCCATCCTTTTCATCTGTCTTTCGTGACTTGCAAACATTCCAAATGCCACAATGTTTAAAATAAACTGCGTCATAACCGCTGTGATCCAGATGCCATCCAGTCCTAAAATCCGTGGGAGGATCACGATCGTAAGCGGCGTCATAATAAGTGGATCAAAGTAAATCATAAACAGCGAGTATTTATCTTTTCCAACCGAATAGAAAAAGGAATTGGTCACGCGGACAAGTCCTGTAAAAATAAGCTGTGCCGCCGTCACCATGACCGCATGATACCCAAGTTCTGCTGCTTCCCCCTCATATCCGTAAATTGCCGGATAAAACCGGCTGTTGCATGGTAAAGATAAATAAGAAGAAGCTCACCCCAATCGCTGTGATGATCGCCTTATTTCTTATTTTCCGGATCGCATGAAAATCATGTGCACCATAGGCATAACTTGCCAGTGGCTGAATCCCCTCTGCGACACCGATCAGAAGCACACGGTACGAGCCGACGGTGGAACTGATGAGTGCATAAGCATTTACCGCAAGGTCGCCGCCAAATTTCAGACACGCCACATTATGATATAAGATCAACAGGGAAGGTGTCAGCGATATTCCAAACGGTGAAACCGCTGTCTTAAAAATTTTTTTTTTCCAATATCCTTCCTTATCATAAACTGTGAAAGACGGATTGGATCTGTTTTCTTTGTGTAAAGAATCATCAGGCAGCACACAGTCGTAAACAACTGCGCACACAGTGAAGCGCCTGCTGCACCGCCAATTCCCATATGAAAAACATACATAAAAACAAAATCAAGACCAAGGTTAGCAAATAAACCACCCACCATGATCATCATGCACTGACCGCCCGGTTGTCATTCCTGAGAAGAGGTGTCAGTCCACAGGATAAGATCTGAAGCACGCCGCCTGTGAGCATTACCCTTCCATAAATCTGTGACAGCCTTAAAAGTTCTCCTTCTGCGCCCATTAATTTCAATAGAGGAGTCAGTAAAATAAGAAAAAGAATCGTAACCACAATACTCGATGCCAATAATGCAAGAATGACATTTGCCCGTACAATGTTCGACTCTTCGTTCTTTCCCTCTCCCTGTTTGGTTGACATCATTACGCTCCGCCGCATCCAACGCCGGTGCCGATTGCAGTTACCACTGCAATGATCGGCCACGCAACATTGACTGCTGATAATGCCGTGTCACCTATCAGATTGCTGACAAATAAACCGTCAATCATGGAGTAGGCACTTTGGAGAAACATGGTGATCATGGAAGCCATGACATATTTTCCAAATTTTTTTTCAACTGCTGTCTGTTCCATATTAGTTGCTTACCGGCTGGGATGCTACTGCCTGATCCATCATGCATCTCTATCCTCCTGTGAAAGTCCGGCGAGCACTTCATTAATCTTATCTACTAATTCTGTGTTTCCTTTCTGGCAAGGAATACCAAGTCTGTCTCTTCATTGCTGACCTCAAATCCGGTACCGCCCTCAAAATCGATAATCTTTAAATCCGGATTACTTACTAAAATAGATTTTGCAGAAGGCATATCACAGGTAAATCCATCAATTTTTTCCTGCATGGACTGCTGCAACCATAGATGCAAATGTATCAAGCGCTGCATCCTTTGTCGCATAATCCGTGATCTGGTCTAATACATCGTACCATACTGTGTTCAGTGTAGATGTAAGTGTTGCGCCCTCAAAATCTGTAAGATTTACTACATCTGCATAAGGTCCGTCAGCCGCAACAACCGCAACAATATTTGCATTGTAATACGGATCTGAGAAATCTACTGACTGGGATCTCTCGCTTGTGATGGACATTCCGGCGATCGCACAGTCAACTTTTCCGGACTGGATGGAAAGGATCAGACCGTCCCAGTCAATCTGTGTGATTTCAAGATCCATATCCAGTTTTTCTGCTATGTATTTTTGCGACAAGGACATCATAACCATTCATATAAGAACCATTCGATGTCATCACTGCTCCATTGGAGTCATCCTCCTGCAGCCAGTCAAACGGAGCATAATCTGCTGACATTGCAACCCGGAGAACTTCTTTTCCGGAAGCGGTTGTTGTTCCGCCCGCCTCTGTCACACTTGCTGTCTCTCCTGTGGATGCCCCTGCCGAAGCTGTGTCACCTGATCCGCCACAGGCTGTTAATGAAATTGCCATTGCTGCTGTCAAAAGTGCTGCTGTTAATTTTCTTCTCATAATATTGTCCTCCTCTTTCTATGCTTAAAAACAAATGCAATTTGTCTTTTACGAACCTTAACCCTGCATAAACCTGCTTAAAAACTCTCTGGTTCTCGCTTCCTTCGGGTTATTAAATAACTCCTGTGGCGGTGCATCCTCCACAATATATCCTTTATCCATGAAAATGGTTCTTGTGGATACATCTCTTGCAAACGCCATCTCATGCGTTACGATCACCATAGTAAGTCCTTCATTTGCAAGCTGTTTCATAACCGATAAAACTTCTCCGACCATTTCCGGATCCAATGCGGAAGTCGGTTCATCAAAAAGCAATACTTCCGGTTCCATTGCAAGTGCCCTGGCGATCGCCACTCTCTGTTTCATACCACCGGATAACTGGTGTGGTTTTGCTTTTACATAAGGAGCCATACCTACTTTTTCCAGATATTTCATACAGATCTCGGTGGAATATTCCTTGCTTCTTTTTTTCACCTTGTGGACACCAGCCATGCAGTTGTCAAAAACCGTCATATTGTTAAACAGGTTGAACTGCTGGAACACCATTCCCACCTGGGAACGGAAACGGTTGATCGTCTGTGCATCCTTCGTCAATGGATAGCCATGATATAATATCTGACCGCTCGTCGGTGTCTCCAAATGATTGATGCATCTTAATAAGGTAGATTTTCCTGATCCGGAAGATCCGATGATACAGACCACATCGCCCTCAAACAGATCAAAACTGATGTCTTTTAAAACTTCATGTTCCCCGAATTTCTTTTCCAGATTCCTGACACTGATGACCGGGCCACGAAATTCATACGTTGCATCCTTTGCCTCAGTCGTCACTCTCTCATTAAACTTAAATATTGATTGTCTTGCCATAACACGTTCCTCTTTTCTTTCCATCTGATCCCCTGATTTATTTTGCGGCTGCCGGATTTAAAACCTCGTAACTTCTTTTCCTGCCATATACTTTCGATCAGCTTCAGCAAACCGTTAAATAATAAGGTAAGTGTCAGGTAAATCAATGCTGTGATCGTATATGCCTCAAACATTCTGAAATATGTTCCGGCTGCAACTTTTGTGATATAGAAAAGTTCTGTGACTGCGATTACATTTAATACGGAAGTATCTTTGATATTTGCAACAAAAGTATTTCCGATCTGCGGTGCGATAATTTTAAAAGTCTGTGGAAGGATAATATAGATCATCATCGGAACATATCCCATTCCAAGCGCCTTTGCCCCTTCAATCTGTCCGACATCAATGGAATTGATACCGCCGCGGACTGTCTCTGACATATAAGCTCCTGTATTTAACAGGATGATAAAAATCGCTGCATTGAATGGTTTCAGGTCAATTCCGAATACTGTAGATGATCCATAATAGATTACCATTGCCTGAACGATCATTGGTGTTCCACGGAAAATCGTGACATAATTTTTGCGATCACCCATGGAATACCAAGTAAATCTTTTTGATCACGTTATCCTGCGCCCGGATGTCCGTTGCCTGGATGATTCCAACCAGAAATCCTAAAAAGCATCCACAGATCGTACCTGCGAGGGATGTTTCCAATGTGGTAAGCAGCCCTTGTAAATAGTATCCGTGATACTGCTGTATCAGAAAAATGATCCAGCCAAAAATGTGGTAGGTGTATTCGTCATAACTAATCCTCCTTATTGTTCCGAAGAAACATCCATTTCCTATGAACTAATGAAACAGATTGTTCTTCTGTTTTCTGTAAACAACAGCATCTGTACTCTGCATATATTCTATGGTACAGAAAAGGCGCTAAGGATGATTCCCTAGCGCCTTTGCTATGTTCAGGTCTGCTGCCTGATTGCCTGCTGTTTTAAATTAAACCTGTTTTATCACACTTTTTGTTTTCCTGTCAACAAAAATCTGTTCAATTTTTATGGATTTGTATACTTTTTTCAAAATTAACATGATTTCTATTCTTTTATTGTGAAAAACGTAAAAAAATGTGATTTTTATATCTGTCTGTGCATATTACACGCCTATATATTGACTATAGAAGAAACTGTCTCACAATTGTATTTTTTCACTTAATTTGCAAGAAATTTATACTTGACAAATCAACATTTTTGAACTTATATTAGCAATCATAAACAAATGGAGGTGACAGACAAATGAAAATTGTTGTGATCCAGGAGGAAATTATTCAGACAGATATCACTCCAAAGGAGCTTACAGAACGCTGGAAACGGCTGGAGCAGCTCCCCGGTATTGACGAGGTTGTCATTGAAGTTCCTGCACATTATCCCAATATAGAACAACTTCATACTTCTATCGGAGATGCAGACGCTGTATTCGGACTGTGGATCGGTCCGGACAATATGAATGAAGCATTTTTAAGCCAGCATCCGAATTTAAAATATGTTGCCACCTTAGGACACGGATGGGAAAAATTCGATACAGAAATGACCAGAAAACGCGGTATTTCCATTTCCAATACCATCTACGGTTCACAGACGATCGCAGAATACGCTTTCGCTTTATTAATGGATGTCTGCCATCATATCGGCACGCATGACACCCGGATCAAAACGATTGACTGGTCTGTACCGGAAAACCACAACGAATTCTGTAAATCGGTCACCAGACAGATTGAATTATATGACAAAACGATCGGTGTGATCGGTCTTGGTGCGATTGGTTTTGCTTTTGCAAAAATGGCACAGGGATTTGGTATGCATGTGCTCGCATACAGCCGCCACAAAAAAGAAGGCGCTGAGTATGATTTCATTGAGCAGGTATCGTTAGACGAGCTGCTTGCCCGAAGCGATTTTATTTCCCTGCACACGCCGCATACCCCGGCAACCGAGCACATGATCGATCAGGACACCATCGCCAGAATGAAAGACGGTGTCATTTTAATCAATACAGCGCGCGGTGCCCTCATCGATGAACAGGCACTTGCGGATGCTCTTGCAACCGGAAAAGTATTAGCCGCAGGACTTGATGTTCTGACGGATGAACCACCGGTTCACGGCAGTCCACTGTTAACTGCACCAAACACCGTTATCACCGGACACATTGCATGGCTCACAAGAGAATCCAGGATCCGCGCGATCGATATGGCGATCGACAATTTCCGGTGCTACCTGGAAGGGCATCCGGTTTCCATTATCAACTGAATTGTAAGATGATTTAAATAATATAGATAATAGACAATTGCGAAACTCCTAGAAAATGTGAATTGAATTACGGAAAGTTGACAAGAGCAAAAGAAAACACTGGGGAACCGCCGGTTCTTAGAAGGCAGGAATGACTTTTTTTTAATCAGGTCTGTGCATTTACTGCACAGACCGTGCGAAAGTGATTCAAGTGTGAGCAAATTCCTATCTGCGAAGCAGATTATAAATGAATTTGCGAAGTACTGCGAAGAATGAGCAGTACCGTTGCGAGTGACACGTAGCGGAAGCGTGTTTTCGTTGATCTTGTTAACTTTTCGTAATATTCATAACCTAAAATTGAGTTTCGCAAACGCCTAAATATAAAAGACAAGGAGATTATGAAGATGAATGTAGAATGTTTATTAAGAGACAGCATGAAAACAAAACCAAAGAGCAACCGTGGTGCACGTCAAAAAACTTCCACCCCGAAGAATGTAACACGAATGAATTATAATGAAAATCCATACGGTATGTCTGATGAAGTAAAAAAAGCAGTTACGGATGCTTCCCTCAACAGCTATATGTATCAGGATTTCTATGCAGTCGATCTCAAAAAGCAGCTGGCTGATCTCTATGGTCTTACCATAGATCATGTCTGTATCGGTGCCGGTTCCTCTGCGATCATTGATATGCTTGGTGAAGTATTTATCAATTATGGGGACGAAGTTGTGTACTGTGCTCCAACTTATGAAGCTTTCCCTGATATGGTCAGCGATAACGGAGGTGTCCGTGTCGTTCTCCCACTGACCGATGATTACTGTTATGACCTCGACGCAATGCTTGCAGCCATTACAGACAAAACGAAAATGGTGATCGTCTGCAATCCAAACAACCCGACCGGAACTTATGTAAACTCTGCAAAAGTCGAAGAATTCATCCGTAAACTCCCGGATCATGTCATTCCGGTGGTGGATGAAGCATATTTCGAATACGTGGAAGATCCTACTCACTACAGCCTCATCAAAATGATCCAGGAAGCTACGACAGACCTCTTTTTGTACTGCGTACTTTCTCCAAAATTTATGGCATGGCCGGTCTCCGCATCGGTTACACCTTTGCTGATCCATTGCTGATCGATGAACTAATGAAAGCCTGTCAGGCATGGAATGTCAGCTACAATGCACTTGCTGCCGCACAGGCTGCCTTGAAAGATCAGGAATACATCAAAAAATCAAGGCTCTCACCACGCAG
>ENA-OQER01001615-OQER01001615.1-human-gut-metagenome-genome-assembly--contig:-NODE-1615-length-10492-cov-1.687892_pt1 | contig 10492 bp, 12 predicted proteins | sample MGYA00242797_ERZ504639 | MGnify/ENA primary metagenome ERZ504639 (study PRJEB26092, sample SAMD00036306) | human gut metagenome | host: Homo sapiens | study: EMG produced TPA metagenomics assembly of...
GGGACTTCTGATCGTAGATTACTTCAAAGATAAAGATTATGAAGCAGTACCTGCAGTTCTGTGCAAAAATCATGGACCATTCACCTGGGGAAAAGACGGACACGAAGCGGTTCATAATGCGGTCGTACTCGAAGAAGTTGCAAAGATGGCGGCACGCTGTGAGATGATCAACCGCAGGTGAAACCGGCACCGCAGGAATTGCAGGATAAACATTATTACCGGAAACACGGAGCAAATGCATATTACGGACAGAAATGAAAAAGAAAACGGCAGGCATCGACAGTAATTGACAAAAAATAATGCAAATGGTATCATTTACGCTGGTACATCGAAAACGATGTACCAGTAATAAGTAAACCAATAAAAAGGAGGCTGTCGGGCGTGTCAGCAGACGATAAAGAGCAGGAAGAGGCAACGCGGGAAAAAAAGCCGAAAATGTCCAAAAAGAAGAAAGGTGCGATTGTTGCCGGGATTTTTCTGGTGCTGATTGTGATCATTGCCGGAGTTGTATATTATATGGGACATCGATATTATACAAAAACCAACTATATGACGGATGATGAAGTTCAGCATTGATTGAAAAACAGAAAGAAGAGCAACAGGAGAAAGAAACAGAGGAAGAAACGACGGTAGAGGAAGAAGTGGATCCGGAATTGCTGGAGGCACAGCAGAACATGGCACAATATGCATCTGCGGAGCCAATCACTACGGATGGAAATGTATACAATATTATGCTGGTTGGTCTGGATACGACAGATAAAGGCTGGATTGGGAACTCAGACTCTATGATTCTGATCTCTGTTAACTATCGTCTGGAACAGATTTCCATGATTTCCCTGATGCGTGATACCCATGTAATGATTCCGGGAATCGGATACCGTAAGTTGAATGCCACGTATCCCAATGGTGGAGGACCATTGCTTGTCAAGACCGTAGAAGAGAATTACAAGATTGATGTAGACCGATATGTTACGGTGGATTTTGGTTCGATGATCGATATTATCGATGAAATCGGTACCATCGAAATTACTTTTACCCCAAAAGAAGCAGAAAATGCAAACAAAAGTATCAAACAGCAGTGCAGGATACTGGGATTAAAATCTAAAAAATATCTGATTCCGGGTGAGGGAACCTATGAATGTAATGGTATGCAGGCGGTGGCTTATGCACGTATCCGAAAAGTAGGTAATTCCGATTATCAGCGCACAGAACGTCAGAGAGAGGTACTGTAAACTTCTTGATAAAGTAAAGGCTATGAGCTTTGAAGATCTGGATCGTCTGGCAACCCGTCTGCTTCCGTTACTGACACATAACGTACCGGAAAGTGAATTCTGGGGTTACTGGCAAAAGCGCCGACATTGATGAAGTATAAAATTATTTCCGATCGCATTCCTTATGATGGTATGTATCATGGCTACAACGGGGATCTCGTTCCGGACTGGGAGCCTACCGTACGAAAATTGAAAGAGACGATTTATGGTGCGGATGTACTGGATGAGGAAGGAAATGTGGTGACACCGACGCAGGAGACAGAAACAGCAGATACCACAACCGGAAGTGAAACAGATACACAGAATACAGAAGCAACAGGCGATTCCGGTCAGATTACCATGGAAGCAGAAATCGGAACAGGAGATTCGTCCGCACAGATTATCCGTGGAAATGATGCAGATGGGCAGGTAGAGGAAAGCCTGCAGAATAACAGTGGGAAAAAAGCTGCTGTGATAGCGGATAATACAGGTACCGCGGAGAGTACAGGCGGAACGATGAATGAAAAAAAACTGAAGAATCCGTATACTGATCCGGTCTTTGTCCTGCGGGTTCCACAGGCACCGGAGGAAGAGGATAGCAAACTGGTCGACGGTGATTATCAATGGCAGAAACCTAAAGTGAGCAAGGGAATCCAATAATAAAAAGAGCAGAAAATTTTATGGAGTACATAAAGTTTTCTGCTCTTTTGTGGGAAATGAGTTAAAATCCGTGGGTGTATAAGATCCTGGCTTCTGCGACAACAGCAAAATCCGGTGTGGTATGTTTTGTTTGGTTTGTAGTTGAAAATCAGACAACAATCTGTCATACTAAGGGAAGTGAAGAAATGTATTTCTGAAATATCAGATACCGAATTTTCAGGGATACAGGAAAGAAGGGCTAATAATGAAGGTATTTGCACATCGAGGATTCAGCGGAAAATATCCGGAAAATACTATGCTGGCATTTAAAAAAGCGGAAGAAGTTGGCTGTTATGGCATCGAGTTGGATGTACAGCTGACGAAAGACGATGAGATCGTGATCATGCATGATGAGACCATTGACCGAACGACCAGTGGAACAGGAAATATTCGTGATTATACGTATCAGGAATTGTGTCTTGTTGACTGCTACGGAAAGTTTGAAGGAAAATATGACTTTCAGCGGATTCCAACGCTGCGGGAGTATCTGACCTGGGTAAAGGATACGGGACTGGTTACCAATATTGAACTGAAAAACAGTGTGTATTACTACGAACACCTGGAAGAAAAAGTAATCGATATGGTGCGGGAATTCCAGATGGAAGACCGCGTGATTTTTTCTTCCTTTAATCTGGTATCCATCAACAAATGCAAGAAAATGCTGCCGGAAGTTCCAATGGGATATCTGATGGAAGCACGGATGGATAATATGGGATTTTCACAGAAGAAAATGGTGTGGAATATTATCATCCGGATAAGAACTTTCTGACAGAAGAGATGGTGCGGGATTGTCATGCGCATGGGATTGGTGTCAATGTGTGGACTGTCAACAAAAAAGAACTCATGGAACAGTTAAACAACTGGAACGTCGATGGTATTTTCACAAATTTCCCGGATCGGGCCAAAGAACTGGGACTTGAAAAATAAAAAATCGTAACTGTCCGTATCTTTCGCAACGGCTGTTGAATAGTAAAAAAACTAATGTCCTGTTCTAAAAAAGGCATAAAAGTTTCATATTTTTTTAAGAATTCAATTATTGCGGTGAAAAGCATTCGTCTGTATAATAGTCATAACTGATACTCTCTACAGAAAACAGCAAAACAGACATGAAAAAAGCAGAGTAATAAAAGAAAAATCAGACAATATGAAAAACAAGCAACGTAATTATCAAAAAGTCTGACAGTTACGAATAAAAGGACAGGAGGAAAGAATATGGCGGGATTTAAATTAAAAGTAACACCGGAGATGGAAAGCTTAACACAGGTATGTGTGGAAAACAGTAAGATGGATCCGTCTCTGTATGGAAAATACGATGTAAAACGTGGGCTGCGTGATGTCAACGGAAAAGGTGTGTTGGCAGGTCTGACACAGATTTCGTCCATTTGTTCCACAGGATGGTGGTGATGGGAAAACAGTTCCCTGCGAAGGAAGATTATACTATCGCGGGTATGATATCCATGAACTGACGCAGGGATTTTTAAGAGAACAGCGTTTTGGATTTGAAGAAGTTACTTATCTGCTGTTATTCGGAAAGCTGCCCAACGAAAAAGAACTGGCAGACTTTAAGGTTCTGCTGGCGGGCCAGCGATCTCTGCCTAAGAACTTTGTCCGCGATGTTATCATGAAAGCACCGACCAAGGATATGATGAATACGTTATCCAGGAGTGTGCTGACGTTATATGCCTATGATCATAATGCGGATGATACTTCTTTGCCGAATGTCCTCCGTCAGTGTCTGAATCTTATCAGTGTTTTTCCGATGCTGTCGGTCTACAGTTATCAGGCATATAATCATTATATCAAAGGAAAAAGTTTGTATATCCATAATCCGGATCCGAAACTTCTGTTGCAGAAAATATTTTGCTGATGCTTCGTCCGGATATGCAGTATACGCAGTTAGAGGCAACGATTCTGGATCTTGCACTGGTGCTGCATATGGAGCATGGTGGTGGTAATAACTCAACATTTACCACTCATGTGGTGACTTCTTCAGGAACAGACACGTATTCGGCAGTAGCAGCCGCCCTGGGTTCCCTGAAAGGACCGAAGCACGGTGGTGCCAATATCAAAGTAGTCCAGATGTTCAAAGATATGAAAAAACAAGTGAAAGACTGGACGGATGAGGAAGAAGTAGGAGCTTACCTTCGCGCGCTGCTTCATAAAGAAGCTTTTGATAAAAAAGGCCTGATCTATGGAATGGGGCACGCTGTATATTCCATTTCCGATCCGAGAGCAGAAATCTTCAAAGGGTTCGTACAGAAACTGGCCCATGAAAGGGCAAAGACAAAGACTTGCACTTACAGTATGGTAGAACAGCTGGCACCGAAGATTATTGGAGAAGAGCGTCATATTTATAAGGCGTAAGTGCCAATGTGGATTTCTACAGCGGATTTGTGTACAGCATGCTGGATCTCCCGACCGAGCTGTTCACACCAATGTTTGCCATTGCACGTATCGTCGGCTGGAGTGCACACCGGATGGAAGAACTGATCAATATGGATAAGATTATTCGTCCGGCTTATAAAACAGTAAAAGAAGAAGAAATTTACCGTCCTCTGGAAGAACGGTAAACAAAGAAGAAAGGAAGCGTTACAAACATGAAACGAGCAGGTCTGGTACTGGAAGGTGGAGCAAACAGGGGTGTTTTTACCAGCGGAGCACTGGACTATCTGATGGAACAGGATTTTTATATCCCGTATGTGGTTGGAACTTCCGCAGGTGCGTGCAATGCGGTGGATTATGTGTCAAGGCAGCCACTGCGTACAAAGAACTGTACCATTATTACGGATAAGAAGAAGCGTTATGTAACAATAAAAAATACACTGAAGACGGGAACATTGCTGGATATGGATCTGATTTTTGAAAAATATCCGAATGAAATCTTTCCGTTTTGATTTGATACTTTCCTGAATTCGGACATGCAGTGCGAGATGGTGGTGACCAACTGCATTACAGGAAAAGCGGAATATCTGAGCGAACACTCCAGTGCAAAACGGATGATGGATATCTGCAGAGCGTCGTGCAGTATGCCGCTGGCGACGAAAACAGTATTTGTAGACGGCATTCCGTATGTGGATGGTGGAGTGGCCGATTCCATCCCCATCATCCATTCCCTGAAGACAGGACATCAGAGAAATGTAATCATTCTGACCAGAAATAAAGGCTATCGGAAACATTCCAGCGGAAAACAGGACCGTCTGTTTGAACTCGCTTACGGAAAGAAATATCCGAAACTGGTCGAAGTACTCGAACAGCGTGCAAAAGTCTATAACAAGACGTTGTATTATATTGACAAATGGGAAAAAGAAGGAAAAGTATTTGTTCTCAGACCGGAGAATCGAGCCGGTAGCCGTCTGGAGCGGGATACACAGAAGCTGGAGAACTTTATCAGCATGGTTATGATCTGATGGAAGAGAAATTTGAGGAAATGAAATGGTTTTTAAACCGTTGATTAGAGGGAGAACAAAGATGCTGTTTGAAACATTTTATCCGGATACCTGGGTGGATTCCACCTATCAGATTGATTTTGATGAACTGTATAAAAAAGGATACCGTGGCCTTATCTTTGATATCGACAATACTCTGGTACCTCACGGAGAACCGGCAGATGAACGGGCGAAAGCGTTGTTTGCGCATCTGAAAGAGCTTGGTTTTCCTGCTGTTTGTTGTCGAACAATCAGCTGGAGCGTGTGCAGATGTTCAACAGAGATGTGCAGGTGCATTATATCGAGGATGCACATAAGCCTTCCCGCAAAAATTATCTGAAAGCGATGGAACTGATGGGCACGGATTTGTCTGATACTGTGTTTATCGGTGATCAGCTGTTTACTGATGTGTATGGGGCAAAGAGGACAGGAATGGCGAATATCCTTGTGAAACCGATCCATCCGAAAGAAGAGATTCAGATTATACTGAAACGGTATCTGGAGAAAATTGTTTTGACATTTTATCAGAAAACAGGAAATCTGGTCGTATTTGAAAAAATTAGTTGAAAAATCCCTGTAGTTATTATAGAATATGAGTAGCCAAGCTCAAATATATTAAGAAGGCAGATACCCGGAAATCACCGGGTATTGTGAGTTATAAGGAGGAATATCATATGATTTCAGCAGGAGATTTCAGAAACGGTGTAACATTGGAAATCGATGGAAACGTTGTTCAGATTCTCGAATTTCAGCATGTAAAACCTGGTAAAGGTGCAGCTTTCGTAAGAACAAAATTAAAAAATGTCATCAACGGTGGTGTGGTAGAAAAAACTTCAGACCTACTGAAAAATTCCCACAGGCTCGTATCGACAGAGTAGATATGCAGTATCTGTATGCAGATGGGGATCTGTTCAACTTTATGAACATGGAAACTTATGATCAGATGGCAGTTGATAAAGATACTGTTGGCGATTCTCTGAAATTTGTAAAAGAGAACGAAACTGTTAAGTATGTTCTTATAACGGAAGTGTATTCGCTATCGAGCCGCCTCTGTTTGTAGAACTGGAGATCACTGAAACAGAACCTGGATTCAAAGGTGATACCGCTCAGGGTGCTACAAAACCTGCAACTGTTGAAACAGGCGCACAGGTAAACGTACCTCTGTTTGTAAATCAGGGAGATAAAATCAAGATCGATACCAGAACAGGTGAATATCTGTCCAGAGTATAAGATTTAACAGTCGAAATTAATAACAGATCGTAAAGCCCCCGAAAATCCTGTATTTTCCGGGGATTTGTTATGTTATGGGCTTTAGCCTGTTGAGTGAGATGGAGTTTTTCGCTGTTCCGAAAAATGGAATTTCACTCAACATTTAACCACCCGCTATGCGGGTGCGCGTCGATTGTTATACAAAAATTACCTTTCGATTTACAATAAAGTTGTTCAGGCTATATTGCAGAAAGGAAAGGTAATTTATGGCGAAGAAAGAAAATTCACTCGCACATACGAAATGGATGTGCAAATATCATATCGTCTTTGCAATGGTATTTTCAATCACACATCGTTGTGTGAATTTTACCAGAGCAAGCTGTTACTCCATTTAACAATACCTTTTGAAGAAAAGCCAAAGACCAACTTACCGAGCGACAATCTCAAGTACTACCGTCAGCGAAAACAGATGACAACAAGACAGTTGGCGGAAAAGCTGGATATTGTACCATCAACTGTTTGTGATGTATGAAAATGGAAAAACATCCTATTCCTTATGATGTAGCTATTAAGCTGGCAGATGTTTTGAAAATCGAAGCGTCCTTACTCTATGATGATTTCTCCCGTTTCCTTGCTGTACCCTATATCGAAGCGCTAAAGAGCGTTAGAACGGCTCTGGGGCTGTCACAGAAGGCTTTTGCAGAGCAAATAGAGATTGCACCCGGTTATTACTATAAGCTCGAAGGAGGCAATCGCAGACCGTCACGAAAGATTTATCAGAAGATATGCGCTATGCTCGAAGCCACTGGTCTACAAACTTCACTTTTATGGGAACATCCATTACAATGAAGGTGAAAGAAAAATGATTGGAGGAGTGACTAGGACACAGAATTTGACTTATACCCGTTGCGGCGATTATCTTATCCCTGATATTCAGTTGAGCAACACAAGTAATAAACCGCTTGGAAAATATGGCAGGATGCGCAGGGCGTTTCTTGCGGAAAACAATCCAATACTCTTGGATGACATGATTCTGACGGAGACCTTGTTTCCGCACTTATGGGGAATTGACGAAACAGCTCACCGTAGAGTAAAACAGATAATGACTGAACTTCTGGAGAGAAATCCGGCTCCGGATAAGTCAATCCAACAGCTTGCTTGGGTGCAGCACATGAGTAGTCTAAAAGCACAGGCGGAGGAAATCGTTAATGCAGAACTGATTTTTTGCTAACAGAATATAGAATTTTTACTTAGGGCTGACTGTAACAGGTCAGCTCTATTTTTTTGATGGGATAATTCTTGAATTGTATTTATGGCAGTTCCAGAATTGTGCTTTTGACAATTCAGCTATATGGTAGGATGGCAGGAATGCAGATTGGATCAAAATATTTATCGATTGAGAATTGCAATTTGAAATTGAAATTTGAGAAAAAAGAGGTATAATGTTTTTATAGCACAAAATTATGAGAAGTTCACCTGAGAAGTTGCGTTTGTGGGAGGTTGAAACATGGCTGTTTGTTATAATAAATTATGGAAAATTCTTATTGATCGTGGTATGAGCAAGACGGAACTTATTAAGGCAGCAAAAATTAGTACAAATGCCATGGCAAAACTGGGAAAGAACGAAGATGTCCGAGTAGAGGTTTTGGTTAAATATGTCGGAGTGTTAAATGTCCATAGATGATATTCTGGATATCATTCCAGAACAGACAGCTTAAGGCAAGGAGGATATACTGATGAGTATTGTTTTATCAAAGAAACAAATGACAGAAGAAGATATCAAATTGAATTATATTACTCCTGCTATTCTGAAAGGCTGGAAAGGTCATATCACGATGGAGACCAGAATCACAGATGGTCGCATCAACATCAAGGGCAATATCGTAGTTCGCAGTAAACCCAAGTTTGTCGATTATTTGTTGTACTTAAACGATGGCAAGCCGATTGCCGTTGTGGAAGCAAAGGATAACAATCACTCTGTATCTCATGGATTGCAGCAAGCGATGACATATGCTCAGATGATGGATTTGCCGTTTGCATATTCGTCAAACGGTGACGCTTTCTATGAGCATGATTTTCTGACCGGACAGGAGCAACAGATTGAATTGGAGAAATTTCCGACACAAGATGAGCTGATTGCACGTTACTATGCGGAGCTAAATGGTGGAAATGGCATTTCTGTCGTGGAAAAGAAAATTGTTTCCCAGTCGTATTATTCATCTCAGAGTACTTATCCGCCAAGATATTATCAGCGAAATGCTGTGAACAGAACGGTGGAAGCAATTGCAAGAGGACAGCAGAGATTGCTGCTTGTCATGGCTACTGGAACAGGCAAAACATATACTGCTTTTCAGATTGTATATCGTCTGCTCCGTTCTGACCTTAAAAAGAGAATTTTGTATTTAGCGGACAGAAATATTCTTGTAGACCAAAGTATTGCACAGGACTTCGCACCGCTTGAAAAGACAATTTACAAGGTTAATTTTTCTGACAAAGAATGTTTGCGAGAAATTGCATCCCATGAAGTGAATTTTGCCCTCTATCATCAGATGGTAGGTCAGAACGATGAAGAACATTTCAGGCAGATACCGGCAGAATATTTCGATCTTATTATTGTAGACGAGTGTCACCGAGGAAGTGCAAAGGAAGATAGTAACTGGCGCAAGGTTTTGGAATACTTTTCTTCTGCCACTCAGATCGGTATGACCGCTACTCCAAGGGAAAGTGAAAAGGTATCGAACATAGATTATTTTGGAGAGCCGGTTTATATTTACAGCTTAAAACAGGGCATTGAGGACGGCTTCCTTGCCCCGTTTAAGGTTATCAATATCACAACCAACATCGGAGACGGCTGGAGACCATACCAAGGGCAGACCGATATTTTCGGCAATGTCATTGAAGACCGCATTTACAACAACCGGGATTACGATTACACCATCATTCTCCAAGACCGCATTGATGAGGTCGCAAGGGAAATTACGGAATATCTGAAAAGCACCGACAGAATGCAGAAAACTATCGTCTTCTGCGCTTCCGAAGATCATGCAGAACGCATGAGAATTGCCCTTACCAACTGTAATCAGGATATGGTGAAGGAGAACCCGGACTATTGCGTGAGAATTACTGGCTCAGATGTATACGGCAAGTCCAAACTTGACTATTTCATCTCTGTATCCGAACCGTATCCCGTTATTGCAACAACATCGGAACTGCTTTCCACCGGAGCTGACTGTAAGATGACCAAGCTCATTGTTCTTGACAAGACGGTTGAGAGCATGACCACTTTCAAGCAGATTATCGGGCGTGGAACCCGTATCAGAGAAAAAGACGGCAAAACACATTTTGTTGTCATGGACTTTCGGAATGTGACAAGGCTATTTTCCGACCCGGATTGGGACGGCCCGGTTGAGCAGGATGAGGGCTTCCAGCATGGCGGCTTCAAGCCAGAGGGTAGCGGTCGTGGCGGTGGTGGAGGTATGCAGCTCCTGATGACCCTGTGGAAACGCCCGTCGTTGACAGAGATGGCTGCAAGGTAAAAATTATCAACAAGACCGTTTCAGTTTATGATGCGAATGGAAAACTCCTCAGGCAGGAGGACATTATCGACTACACCAGAACCAACATCAAGGGTGAATACGCTTCGCTGTCCGATTTTATCCGCAAGTGGAAAGCGTCGGACAAAAAGAAACTATTGAGGAATCTTTCACGGCGATGGGCATTGATCTAAAAGCATTGAAAGCAGACCAAGGTATGGAAGATGTGGACGATTTCGACTTCATCTGTTATGTGGCATATGGTAAAAAGCCGCTGACCCGAAAAGAACGGGCTAACAATGTTAAGAAGAAAGACTTTTTCAGCAAGTATTCTGCCGACGCACAGGCCGTTCTTGATATATTGCTGGATAAGTAT
>ENA-OQER01001616-OQER01001616.1-human-gut-metagenome-genome-assembly--contig:-NODE-1616-length-10491-cov-2.333558_pt1 | contig 10491 bp, 14 predicted proteins | sample MGYA00242797_ERZ504639 | MGnify/ENA primary metagenome ERZ504639 (study PRJEB26092, sample SAMD00036306) | human gut metagenome | host: Homo sapiens | study: EMG produced TPA metagenomics assembly of...
TGCCCGCCGGTCCCGGCATGCGAAGCCCGGCTTCCCGCAGAAGTTCAAAGGACAGTTCCATCAGAAGGACTTCCGCTGCCGTCGGAAACGGCACGCCGCTTCTTGCCTCCGCCATGGAGCGGATCAGATTGCCCGGCAGAAGCTGCGGGTGAAACGTTGCCGCCGCCACATAAAGCCCCGGAAGAGCAAGTGCCAGAAAAGCCGCCACGTAACGGATCAGCCGCAGAAAAGTGACGATCCGTTCATTGCGGTAGTAATCGTCCGCCGTCTGAAACAGGCTGTTTAACGTTGCCGGAAAGATCAGGCTTCCGGCGAATTGTCCGTCAGCAGTACCACACGTCCTTCCAGAATTGCCTGAGCTGCCCTGTCCGGGCGTTCCGTTGTCTGATAAACCGGAAATCGCCCTTCTTTCTTTTTCCTGGTCAGATATTCGATCATTCCGCTATCCTCGATGCCATCCACCTCAAATGCATTCAGCCGCTTTCTCATCTCTTCACAGATCGGCTGATAAACGACACCGTCCAGATACAAAAGTGCTGTTGTAGTGGCAGAGTAACGCCCCACCTGTTTTTCTTCCGCTTTCATTTTTGCATTGCGTATTCGCTTTCTTATCAGTGCCGTATTCATCTTTACAGACTCAGAAAATGCTTCTTTGGAGCCTCGCAGACCTTTCTCTGAATCCGTTTTCTGGACACCGCTTCCCGGATAGCCTTTGCTTCCGATCTTGATCGCCCGGTCGTAACCATCCACAAACAGTACTGCATTCCCGGCAAACATGGCCGCCATCGCTTCTTCCAGCGTAAAAAGCTCTTTTGTATCAGAAATCCCGAGGCTGTTATTTTCCAGCGTGCCGTAGATTTCTTTTGTATCCATCGAAAGCAGTCGGTTTAAAAGTTTTCCGATGACCGAATCCTCCAGCATCAGATTGCTGACCGCCACCTCAATGTAAATCAGAAAGGCTTCCGTTTTCTCCTTTTCTCCAATCAGCAAAGGGCGAAAAAGGATGTCGGCACAGTTTTCGATCTGCTTTTGCACCTCATTTTGATTTTCCGAAAGATGTAGTGAAATTCGCATCCGCTATCCTCCTGGCTCATGTTTGACTTCTCTTTTTTCACACAAATTGATGCATATACTATTTTGATGTCCTACAGCAGGCAAGAATGACATTCTGACCTTTCAACCCTGGACATCATATTTGATACCTACGGATTGTTTCGTACTCCGTACTCTCACAATCCTTCCAAAAAAATAGGAAAGAGTGTTTTCCTGTTCACTCTTTCCTATTATTTACCAGTTTTCTTTTTTTATACCTGTTCTGTGATTCTTCCCGCATCTCGAAGGCTGCTGATGATCGAACGTCTCTGGTTTTCGATATGAATACGGATCGCACTGCCCGCCTCTGCCTTGTCGTGCTTTTTAAGTGCACTGTAAATCGCCTCGTGCTCTTTTAAAAGCAATTTATGTGTGCCTGGCTCTTTGAGATATTCCATGCGGTAACGATACATCTGCTCCCTTAAATTATTCAGGATCTGCAAAAGCCGTTTGTTGTTGGTCGCACTGTAAATGATCTCATGGAATGCCATATCGGTTTCCGCACATTTTACCAGGTCATCGGATTCCAGAGCTGCCTGAAAGTTATCTGCTGCTTCTTTTAATGCCAGTATCTGCTCTTCTGTGATATTCTCACAGGCATCGCAGACTGCCAGTTCTTCCAGTGCGGCACGCACTTCCAGTACATCTTCCAGATCTTTGATCGTGATTTCTGCAACTTCCGCACCTTTTCGCGGAATCATCAGCACCAGACCTTCCAGCTCCAGCTTGCGGATTGCCTCTCGCACCGGAGTGCGGCTCACGCCCAGTTTCTGTGCCAGCTGGATCTCCATCAGTCGCTCGCCCGGTTTTAGTTCTCCTTTTAAAATCGCCTGCCGCAAAGTCTGGAACACAACATCCCGAAGTGGAAGGTATTCATTCATCTCCAGTTGAAAATCACCTGTCATTTATTTTCCTCCGTATCTTTCTGATTTTTCCATATCTTTTATCTGGATACCCTGCGAATTGTTTCCTGTTCCCACAATCCAGCCATCTTTACATAGCTGTGGTTACGAACATCTGTCGGATCTTGTCTTCTTCACGCAGAAGTTCGGCCGCCTTTTCTGCCTGCTCACGCTCGTTAAAAATGCCGAATACTGTCGGACCGCTGCCGCTCATCATGGCGTTTACCGCACCGCACTGCATCATTTTATCTTTGATTGTCTGGATGATCGGATAAGCCGGTATGGTAACCGTTTCCAGCACATTTCCCATTTTTTACAGACTGCTTCCAGGTCTCCATCTGCAAAGCCCGGATCTGTCCGTCGATATCCGGATGACAGGTAAGCTCGTTGGCTCTCAGGTTGGTGTAAACAAACTTCGTGGACACGTTGATCGGCGGTTTTGCGATCAGAACAAAACATTTCGGCAGAGACGGAAGCGGGGTTAAAATCTCACCGATTCCTTCCGCAAGTGCCGTTCCACGCAGCACACAGAACGGTACATCCGCACCGATCGCCACAGAACGTTCCATCAGTTCCCGTTTGGTCAGTCCAAGCTGAAACATACGGTTCACACCGACCAGAACCGCTGCCGCATCCGAACTTCCGCCACCCATTCCAGCTGCAGTCGGAATAAATTTCGAAGGTCGATCTCCACACCGGAAGTGACCTGAAATTCATCCATCAGAAGCTTCGCTGCTTTGTAAACCAGATTGTCTTCATTGACCGGCAGAAAACTGACATTGGTCTTCACACGAATCTGCGGTTCTTCCAAAGGACTGAGCCTGATCTGGTCATACATGTTAATGCTCTGCATGATCATGCGGACTTCATGGTAGCCATCTTCCCTTTTTCTTGTGACATCCAGTCCAAGATTGATTTTTGCCATTGCTTTCAGTTTGATTTCTTTCATTTGCACCTCTGTATCTCTCTGAATTACTTTTATTTTCATGATGCCAGATTCAAAGGAATGTTCTGTTTTTCCATAAAATGCGTATCTGAATTTGATTCTTAGCATCATTTGCATTTTGTATACAATTTCCTCTATATTGTATCACTAAAAATACAAATCGTCAATAGGATGTTTTGCTGTTCTTTTCTCAGGAGGCCGTATGAAGGACCGCTGATTTCACGATCAGTAGTTTCTGTCCTGCCCGGATTTCTTCTGTCAGATGGTTCATGTTTCTGATATGTTCGGATGTGGTGTAATACTTTTTCGCAATGTCCCACAGGGTATCCTCCGGCTGTACCACATAGCAGACGATCCCCGGGCGTTCCTGCAGTTTTTTCAGATCCAGCTCTTTCTCTTCGATATCCAGAATACAGTTCTGTGCATGATCCGAACAGCAAACAGATTCAGGCTCAGGGTTCCTTTGATCTCCACTTCTTCCCCTGACATGGATGCGGAAAGCTGCTCGATCTGCGGATGCAGATGGAAACGGCATTCACTGGTGATGCTTCTGCTTCCATCAGATGTGAAAACGGGATCATACCGGTCACGAGTGCAAAGGGATGCTCGTCGTCCGCTGTGATATACAGAACGGAAATCTCGATGGCTCCCTCCATTTTGATGCCCTGTTCCGTCTTTGCGATTTCATCCACTTTGACCTCTCCGCGGCAATGGCAGATCTGCAACAGACGTGGACTGTTCTCTGAAATACGGATTCGATCTGAAATTCTGCTCTTTGCATAATTTCGGATCAGCAGGCTTTCATAAGATTCTTCCCCGAAGATCGGCGTCAGCTCTTTTGACGGTACATAGACATCTTCTAAAATCTGCACGGTATCTTCTTCATAAATGCGGATGTCAAGCTCCAAAACGGCATCGAGCTGCAGGATTCTTTCCTCTCCATCGTAATCCGGCCGCACTTCCAGCGTCCGTTCTGCAAGCGTCACCTCGATATCCGGCACCATCTCCGGCCGACAGCCGGTACAATCAATCTGCCCCTGAAACGGAAGGCGGATTCGATCCACTGTCTGCTCCCATTTTCATCATCCGCAGCATAAAGTACGAACACGAACAGTTCTCCCCGGATATCCAGCACGCCGTCTCCCGGTCTTACATCCCATGACCGAAGCTGCACGCTGTCCCATAAAATCTCACCGATGTTCGGTTTGTTGGAAGATAAACTGATCTCTTCTTTGATCCGGAAAATGTCTTTTTTCTGTACTGCCATGGAGAGCGGCTCAATCTTCTTTGTACGTACACTGACATCCGGCATCTCTTTCACTTCCACGGCCGCCTGCGTATCATAAAGCTCCTCAACGGATGCTTCAAACGTCACGAGTGCCTGGATACTGATCTTTCTGGAATTGATCAGACTGATCCGAATATCCTCGGTTTTCCATTTCAGACTGACATTATCTCCCGGCTTTGCCCCTTCCAGGTTCAGCTTTTCCGAAAACGGCAGTTTTGCCTGAAGACGGTAAACGGGATGCTGTTCTCCTTCCGCCAGGCAGAGCATCCACACTTCCAGATTTCCGCTTACCAGAATCTGATTTTCCATGATCTTGCTCTCTTCTACCCGGACTTTTGCACGGTGCTGGATGATTCCTGTGACATCTGCTTTACTGTCCGGGACATTCAGATCTTCTTCCAGCGTGATCTGATTCATTGCCTGACTTCTCTGACGGCTCATCCGAATTTTCTTTTTGACGATTTCCATAAAAAACTCCTCTCGCATCATCTCAAATCAATGTATGCGAAAGGAGTTCCCCTTATTACGCTTTATGGTTCAAACGTGACCTCCTGATCCATGTTCTCGATCAGCAGGATAATACATGGATACGATGCCTCCGCTGCCGCCTGCTCTTTCTGTGGCGGGATCAGTGTGGTCGTCACATGCAGCCCGTCGCCCATAAGCTCCACGGCATCGGCACGGATGCTGTATCCGCCGGTCGGCTGCTCGCCGTATCCCCGGATGATGTATCTGCCTCATCGCCCTCCCAGGTCATTTTGATCTCTTCTTTTTTATGCTCTTCGATGATATCCTGTAACTTCTGCGGTGCTTTGTCAAAAGCAACCACCTGAAATGCAACGGAAATCCGCTCTTCCTGTGCTCCACCCGAGAGGCATCCGCTCATCCCGGCAAAAATAAGTATCCAGCATAACAATACGATGACCTTTTTTGCTGTTCTGATCATTTTTTGCCCTTTTCGCTTCCTTGGAACAGTATACGGTCTATCTTTTTTATTTATGCTTGAACGAAATATTTCCGCTTTGATCTGCCCGGAATATTATTTGCATGCCTCAACTTCGATGGATTCACCGAAAATCTCGATCGCCTTTACCTGACTGATGTCGATCGGCACGCGAAAGTCAAAATCGAGTTCTCTGGAACTTCACAGCATCTGCTGCTTCGTCATCACCGGAAAGTTCACAGTCCGCAATCCCCATTTCATAGTATTCTTCGGATAACAGACTGCCGTTTTTCAGACGGATATGACGTTGTCAAAATACTTGCCGGAATCTTTCTGCGACTGCGGCAGTGTTATATAAATCGAACATCCCATCGGAGAGAGCACTATGCGATTAATCTTGACGTCATCTTCTCCATCAGAGACGGTCTGATCACAGACCTTCTTATAGGAAATATCCTTTGCCTGATCCATATCCACAGTAAACTTCCAGGTTCCGGAACAGATGGAAATCGGATTCTCCAATATCCCGGAATCTTCCGAAGCGGAATAAGCAGATACTTCGTCATCGGTACTTTCTGCCTCGTCTTCTGTCCCATCCTCCTGATAGTAACCGAAATCCTCGAAGGTAAATTCATACTGATCGCTGTCAAACCCGGCTTCTGCCGAATAATTTGTCACATAAATAAACTGGTTTGAGGCAAGACTCTTGTCGTCCTCCTGATAATAATAAGTGCCACTTGCCATCAGATCCTGCTCTGCATTCACATCGGTATTCAGAAAGCTGTAAGCATGTTCCTCCTGCGGTCCGCCTGCTGTCACAATCTGATCCTGCTGCTTTAACGTCCCCTCCACGATCATGGAAAAACGGTTGCCGCTCTTGATCAGCCCTTTCAGATCCAGACGGATATTATCGTCCTCGTAGACTGTACCTGCGGTTGTCACAGCCATGTCTGTCAGCTGTTCCAGATCCATCACCGCACTGTCTGCGACATGATATTCTTTTGCATGTTTTTTAAAGAATGCTTTGAAATTCTCCGCTCCCATAAGTGCATAAGCAGCCGCTCCGACCGTACCGAAGGTAAACAGCAGAAAGCTTGCCGCAACTGCCCCATAGCGTACAAAGCGATATTGCCACCGGCGTTTCTGTTTTTTAACCAGCCCGTCCATTTTCCGGTAAAAATCATCGGACAGCTGAATATCCTGTAACTCTTCTTCTGAAGGCAGAGCATCCATCTCCTCTTTATGGTAGCTGCAAACTGCTTCTTTTAATAATTTCTCAAATTTCCTGTCGCTCTCTTTCATATTGCAGCACCTCCTTCATTTTCTTTTTGGCACGATACAGGCGAATCTCCACGTTCTTTTTGCTGATATCCAGAATCTTTGCAATCTCGCCGTTGCTGTATTCATGAAAATAGCGAAGCTCCAGCACCAGACGAAGCTTCTCCGGCAGAATCTTCATTGCCTCTAAAAGCTCCTTTTCTCCCTCTTCCTGTATCACATTTTCCAGCGGCTGATCCTTCTCGCCATGGAGTGCATAATCTACTTTCTCCAAATCGGACTGGAGACCGCTTTTGGATACACGCAGCATATCCAGACATTTGTTTTTTACAATGATCACACACAGGCTTGTCATCTCCTGCGATGTCAGATGCCGATAAGTGTCATATTTCTCTGCGAGTTTTACAAATGCACCGTGAACGGCATCCTCCGCTTCTTCTTTGTTTTTCAGAATTTTCAGAGCTACATAATACATGGTGCGGTAATTCTTCTCATAAATCTGCCCAAACTCCAGTTTTGTGTTTTCGTCACCAAGCCCGCTTATCAGTAGTAACATTTTTTCTCCCCTTGCAGCCACGCTGCTTCTTATTATTCAAGAGTGCCTCTGGCATTCTTACTGCGAGGTACACGTCATGCATCGCATGAGATATTCTTCTGTGCACCTCTGCAATCCGCCGGAGGCTATATCAGATGGGAGATGGATTTCCGTTACTGATACAAGCTTGCTACCCGCCGCCGACAGAAACGGGAGTCATCTTTCATCTGATATAACGATCCCTGTTCTTATTTTGCTACAAAATTTGTTCTATAAAGTGTAAAACTTTCGCTGTGTCAAACTTTTGTTCTCCAAAACTTGCTGCCGGCATCATGCCAAGCAGTGAATTTGTCACAAAGCATCCGTTAAACTTACTGATATCCTCCGGATACAGTTCTTTTTCTTCCAGAAGTACTCCCCTTCTTCCGGCTTCTTTTATAACATATCTCCGCATCACTCCCGGCAGCATCCCGCTGCTGACGGGCGGTGTGACCAGTTTATCATCCTGAATAAAAAAGATGTTTGTCGTACAGCCCTCGCTGATCTGCCCTTTCTGATTGAGAAAAATCTTTTCATCCAGCCCGCTTTTTTTGCATTTCGCTTTTCCATAATGTTGTCTGCAATCCCAAGCGTCTTATGGTACGTGAGCGGTGAAGTCTCATTTCGTCTGATTTCGGAAAATCCAAGCCGAAATCCTTTCTGATACTGTTCTTCTGAGTAAGTGTTTTTTCTCAGTCCAAACAACTTATTCTGTGCCGTCACTGTGATCTTGAGTGCTCCGTGCTGCTTTTCTTCCGACTGTGGAGAGGCATTCAGATAAGCAAGCACTTCCTGCTCCTCTACGCTCTGGTCAATTCCGAAAAATGCAAGGCTGTCACGCAGCCGCTCCAGATGCCAGGCAAGCAGCTGCGGTATGCCTTCTTCCACAGCAATCGTCTCAAAGGCTCCGATGCCAAAGTAAAACCCGTCATCCGCCAGAACCGTTGATCCGCTGCTTTTCTTTTCTTCTGTTTTATTCTGCATTTCCTGCCCCTTTCAGATACGCTCCAGAAAAGCTTCGAGTCTTCGACCGTATCCACGATCCATTTTGCACCGCACGTTTCCAGTTCTTCCCTGCTGCCGTATCCATAGAGTACACCGACACAGGAAATCCCGAATTTGCCGGAGCCGAGGACATCGTGTTTGCGATCCCCGATCATCAGCACTTCCTGCATATCCGTGATCTGATTGTCCGAAAGTGCCGACTGTATCACATCTTCTTTGTGGATTTTGCTTCCATCCATGGAGCTTCCCTGAATATCATCAAAATACTCTGCCAGTTCAAAATGCTTAAGTATCTGTTTTGCGTAAATCTGCGGCTTGGAGGTCGCCAGAATCACTTTTTTTGCCCTGTTCTCTGCATTTTTTCAGCAAATGCGTGATTCCCGGATAAACTTTATTTTCGAAAATACCTTTCACGGCATAATATTCACGGTAAAGACGCACTCCTTCCTCTGCTTTTTTTTCATCAAACCCATAAAATTCTTTAAAAGAATCTACAAGAGGAGGACCCACAAAACGGTAAAGATTGCTCTTTTCTTCGGAAATCCCCAGATTTCCAAGTGCATAGGAAACGGAATTCGTGATCCCGTCTGCAGAGTCCGTGATCGTTCCGTCCAGGTCAAACAACAGATATTTTATCACTTTCTTTTCTCCCTTCCAACGCCTGCAGAACAGCTTTTGCTTTCTGAAGCGTCTCTTCGTATTCAAACTCTGTCTCCGATTCGCAGGTGATGCCGCCTCCGACTCCGAGATAGTACTTTCCGTTTTTATGTACTGCTGTGCGGATCACAATATTGAAATCGCAGTCACCGTCGAGCGTCAGATAACCGATCGAGCCGGTATAAAGATTGCGTCGGCTGTGCTCCAGTTCTTCAATGATCTCCATCGCACGCAGTTTCGGTGCCCCGGTGATGGATCCGCCCGGAAAGGCTGCTTCCAGAAGATCCACAACATTTTTATCTTCCGCAAGTCTTCCCTGAACTTCCGATACCAGATGAAAGACCGTCGCATACGTCTCGATGCTGTACATTTCCGTCACTTTGACGCTGCCCGGCATACAGACACGGTTCAGATCATTTCGCTCCAGATCAACGATCATAAGAAGTTCGCTCTTATCCTTATCGGACTCTTCCAGTTCTTTTCTCATCGCCGCATCTTCTTCTCTGGTGGCTCCGCGTTTTCTGGTACCTTTGATTGGCCTGGTCGCCACAACACCGTTACGCATCTGCAAGAAACGCTCCGGAGATGCACTGACGATCTGCAGATCCCCATAATTTAAATAGCCGCCAAACGGAGAAGGATTGTCTCTGCGAAGTGAGCAGAAAACATCGTAAGGTGTACGAGTACTTCCACAGTAAGATGCTGCGTCATATTTGCAATATAGATATCACCCTCGACGATATAGTCGATCATATCCTGCACCGCCTGCTTATAGTCTTCTTTTGTGAAATTTGGCGTGACTCTGATCTCACTGTGATCATCCTTTGTTCCCGGAATCTGACCGTTTTCCACAGAGTATACGTTTCTGCGACTGTGTTTTCCACATCGTCAAGCAGCGTATCCACCTCTTTGGTCTGACCGTTTGCCACAAGATAAAAACGTTTTTTCCTGATGATCCTCAATGATAAAATTATCATAAAAACAGAGGATCACATCCGGCATATCCACCTCTTTTGGATGTCTGGCCGCTACGTTTTCTTTCTCTCTTCCGTAATCATATGAAATATAGCCCATCGCACCGGAAACGATCGGCAGATCACTCTCATTGCTGTCCGGATGTTCCTTCAAATAAGTGCGAAGATAATTCTCAAAAGTCATTTTCTGCTTTTCGTCATTCACCCAAAAGCTATCTCCGTCCTGTACCAGCTTCTGATATGGCAGACGCCCGATGATGGAGTAGCGTCCCAGCCTATTTTCCAGAGAAGAATCCAAAAAAACGATGTCCTTTTCCTCTTTCCATCTGGAAAATAAAACATGGATCGGCGGATATTCTCTGATTTCCCTTATCTTATGCATAACACACCTCCGTCCTTTCCTGCTGCCACTGCTGACAGATGCAGTGGAAATTCTCCAGAAGTTCGTGACCGTACTGTGTCAGCACCGCCTCCGGATGAAACTGCACGCCGTAGATCGGATACGTGCGGTGAGAAATCGCCATCACAGCCTGATCTTCTGTCCTTGCATCCACCTGGTACTCCTGCGGCAGCGTCGCCTCATCGATCACCAGCGAATGATATCTTGTCACCAGGAAATCCTGCGGCAGTCCCGAAAAAGCCCCTCCCCTGAGTGTGCCTGCACTTCCTTGTGGTTGAGCTTTTTGTCGGATAGTCCTGCTGCAAGTTGGTGATACATGAGATTCCGCAAACCTCAAGTCCCATATGACGCGCTGCAAGTGCCTCACAGGCTGTGCTCATTCCGACGGCATCTCCTCCGAGGATTTTACACATCCTGACCTCGGCCGGGGTC
>ENA-OQER01001617-OQER01001617.1-human-gut-metagenome-genome-assembly--contig:-NODE-1617-length-10487-cov-7.457722_pt1 | contig 10487 bp, 19 predicted proteins | sample MGYA00242797_ERZ504639 | MGnify/ENA primary metagenome ERZ504639 (study PRJEB26092, sample SAMD00036306) | human gut metagenome | host: Homo sapiens | study: EMG produced TPA metagenomics assembly of...
CGCGCGGGGCGCTGGCGGCACGGCTTGCCGCGGAGTTGTTTTGGCCCAGACCGTTTTGATAGGCGCGCTCTTCTTCGTACAGGCGGCCGAGCGTGGGGGGCATCGACGTCTCGGCAAAGACCGAGAACTTGCCGGCACGCAGCTGCGGATCGATCATAAAGCGCACGAGGGGCTCGCCGACAAAGACATAACGGCGCTTTTCGGCCTGCGCCTTCACGAACTCGCGGACTCGCGCGAAAGCTCGGGGTAGAACGGGGCGAGCATGGGGTCGTCGTCGGCGGCGATCAGGATGGTATAGAGTGCCGGCGCCGTGTTGACGCCATTGATCACCAGAGTCTGATCCTCCATGTCGCGAGCGGCCTGCTTGGCAAGCTTCTTAAAGGAGAACGGGGCACGGGTGGCACCGAAGATGCCGGCCACGTGGTCCTCGAAGATGTTCAGGAAGTTCACGAAAGATCACTCTCCGTATAGGTTCTTTGGTATCCGAGCAAATATAGGCATATCCCAACGATTATAGAGGATAGGATTCCCGCAACCGCCGCCTTGGCGATGACCGCGGCTGCAAGGCTGGCAATTTCCATATGGTGTGCAAGACAGGACGCCGCTGCGCAGCCGATGCCGGTGACAGCGATGGCGGCGATTGCGGCAAGGTTTGATCCCTGATCGGCACGCTTGGCATGGGCATTGAGCAGCGCAGATGACGCCGCGGCAGTTGTCGCGACCAGCGCAAAGGCAGCCCAAAGGAGCGGGTCTTCCAGCGCTGCGGCAACGTTGCCGAGCCCCAGCACGCCTCCGGCTGAAAGCGCGACCGTGGCCAGACGGGCAAAAAGCGCGCCCATGCCCGTTGCCGCGGCGGCGCTTGCCGGGCCGAGCCAAAATGACGCGACGCCGGCGGCGACCCCAGCTGCCAGGAAGGTATTGCCGGTCAGACAGCCAAGCGCAAGCGCGCAGGTGAGTGCGGCGCTCGCGGCAGCCTCGGTGCGACCCCAGGCGATCCACCAACCGGACATGGCAGCGGCAAAGATCACCGCGACGGGCAACATCGACAGGATGCCCTGCGCCTGCATGGTGGCGTTGGCCATGAGCACCAAAAAGCCCACAGCCGAGATGGCCGAGCCGATCTGGGGGGCCAGGCCAGCCGCCGCTCCGATCGCGATGGCCGCAATGACCAGGCCGGGAAGCGCCGCGACCCCGGCCGTGCATCAGCAAAAAGCTAAAGGTGCCGCACGTTAGCGCCGAGATAGCGTGCATGGTGTAGTCGCGCGCATGGCTCCAGCGCGTGCCCGCCCAGCCGAGCGCGGGGTCGACTTCGATGGTGTCGTCCTCGTAGTGCGACGGCTCGATATCGTCGAGCTCCTGCTCGTCATCCGAAAGTTCGCCAACCATTGCTCCAGGCTGCGACGGCCTTCGCGCACGCTGCCCAGACCGGCAAGGAGCTGGTCGCAAAATGCCTCGATGCTGTTGGGGCGGTCCTGCGGCATGGGGGAGAGCGCGCTCATGAGCGCGGCCTCGGCTCCCGGGGGAAAGTGTGGTATCAGCTCGCTGGGATAGGTGGCGCCGCCGATGATGCGGTCGAGCGAGTCGGCAGGCGTGGCCGCCATAAAGGGGGCACTGCCGCACAGGCCCTCGTAGATCACGCAGGCAAGGGCAAAGACATCGGCACGTTCGTCGACCGTGCCGGTCTCGATATCGAGCTGCTCGGGCGGCATGTAGCCGATGGTGCCGCCGCGCGATCCGCCAAAGCCGCCGGCGGACGACAGCCGCGCCATGCCAAAGTCGGTGATCTTTACATTGCCCGAATGGTCGATAAGCACATTGGCGGGCTTTATGTCCAGATGAAGCACGCGTTTGCATGGGCAAAGGTGAGTGCCTGACCCAGCGCGTCGGCAATGGCCGCGGCCTCGTCAAAGGTGAGCGAGTGGCCGTCCACGCGATGCAAAAACTCGGCCAACGACATACCGTCGACATACTCCATGACCAGGTAGGCATAGGCGGTGTCGTGCGTAAAGTCGATAACCTGCACGATATTGGGATGTTGAAGCATGGCGGCGGTATGCGCCTCGCGCAGCACGTCCATGATGTCGCTGGCGGGCATGCCGGCGCCGTTGATAAGGGGGATGCGCTTAATGGCCACGCGACGGCGCAGATGCGTGTCGCGGCAAATCTCGATGGAGCCAAAACCGCCGGTCGCAAGCGTCTCGACCGGCTGGTACCGCTTGAGCAGCTCGCGAGAGCTAGTGCCTCCAAGGGAACGTCCGGCGAGAACCGGGCGGTATGTTGCGAGAAAAGCGGCATGGCCAACCCTCGTGCGTTTAAAGTTCGTTTGCGAGCGGCGGGCGCGGGGCCGAGCCGTTCGCGGTGGCATAGATGCTGCTAGTGTAGCACGCTCAGGCGGATGGCGAGGATGGCGGGATGCGAGGCTGCCTGTCTGGCTTGGCCTTCGTCTCGACCATCCGAAAGCGCGCCCCAGTTTGCGGCCAAATACTGGGACACGCTTTCCGAATGGGGTGTGCTGCGGAAACTGCGTCCCAGAATATTGACTCAGAACGGGATACAGTTTCCAGATCGACGCTCAAAAGGAAACCGCATCCCGCTTTGATGCGGGGACTGCGGACAAAAGCTGAACCGTGATCTGGCTCGGATTGGAGTTCGCCTGAATCGTTGATGCTGGCTGGTGTGGGCGTGGAGATAAACGAGCAGCCCGAGCGATATAATGACACGCTATGGAGGTCATATGCTCTTTTCCCGCTGTTCTGCCACATCTGCTTTCGCCATTGCGCTCGTCGTAATGGCGGTCACCCCTTATCACCGGTTTTCATCTTCAATCGGCTTGGCATCAGGTGCAATGACCTGGCTCGTTATCCTTGGCGCATGCTCGCGGCGTTTGGTCATGGTGTTGCGCTCCGCAAGGGGAGAGAAATAAGACGGCCGGGTCGCCTTGGCGTCTTCGGTGTTTTCCTTGCTGCTATTGCGGTGGTTCCCGAATGGGTCGACTTGGCCTTCTATGCTCGCGGAGATTCTATTCCAATCGTGTTTGCACCAATCTGGTTGTTGCATCGTGTTTCGTGTGCCTTGTGCTTCACTGGGTCGTTGCTCCTCTCATATGTAATTTGGGATACGGCGGGCTCTCCTTTGATACGGGGGGCGGCGCGGGACGGCGAAAGGGGGACCCGCCGATCGCAGAGCACGCTTTTTGCAGAAACAATAGTTGTCCTGTCTTGCCTGCTGTTTTGCTGTCGAATTTCATGGAGAGTCGTTCCCGAGCCATGGGGGATGCCCTCTGTAACGGCCGCATCAATTGGCTCGTGCTTTTAATTCCGCTGGTCTATCTCGTATTGGCTGCGGTCCCGCTGCTTTGCTGTCCCCGCGCCTTTGGTCGGGGGCAGGGCGACGTGTTTGCCCGTTCTGTGCTTGTAGCAGTTCCCATTGGCCTTGTTCCGGCTGTCGAGGTGGCATACTTTGCAAGCGATGCCGCAGTCATTGCATCACTGTCGATGGGGTCCGCTATTGCTGTTGCCGCCTTCGTATGCACATTGCTAAGGGAGAAACGGGACAACAATTCGGATACCCCTCGCACGTCCGACCCATTCGATGCGGGGGTGTTTTCCCCTGCCCTGTCGCCTCGAGAAGAGCAGTTTGTTCGACTGCTGCTCAAAGGGAAAACGCCGGCGGAAATTGCCAGGGAGACGGGTACGAAGCCATCGACGGTGCGAACAACGCTTCACCGAGCATACGGGAAGGCATCGGTTGCGGGCTCACGCGAGCTCGTGGCATTGTTTGCGGGTGAGGGTGATGCTACAGGGCCTGGTCTGCTGCAGCGGCATGCTGGTGATATGTTGACATCAGTTCGGACGCGCCGGCTGTTTCGATACCTGCTCACAACATTTTTTATCCTCCTTGCGGCGGGCCCCTTGGTAATGGCGGATAGCGATTGGGGATCCGGTGTTTCGCGGGCAGTCGCCTTTTCTCTCGCAAGCTATGCATTGGGTCTCGGACTGCTTCTGTCGCTGCACTACGCGGGTGAAAAACTGAATCGTGAAGTTGCGCTGATAGACGGATGGGGCGATTGGGCTCGGAAGCCCGTGCGTATGGGCGGTGCTGTCTGCCGTGGAATGGTCTTTTGTCTATATCGCGGCATGGAGGTGTATATGCGATCCGTTGATGGCTGCGCCGGTCCTGCTGTGCGGCGTGGCATCTACGGTCTCGCTCGCTGTTGGGCTGCGTCCGTTTAAGGTGCATGCCCGTGTCCGGGCTATCGTGCCGTTGGTGTCAATAGGTGCGGCTACTTTAATCCATGCGGCCACTAGGGGGCGAATCCATGGGTTCGCGGTGCTGACGGGGATGTTGCTCACATACATAGTGCTGCGTAGCTGTCCGCAGCGCAAAATGCTTGGGATATGGATGCTTTGCTTTGGGGCGGCGGCTCCTGTCTGGGTTGTCTTGCTCAACATGGTGCAGGATCTGACGGTTTTCGAGCCTCTGTTCCTTGCGTCGTTGCTGGGGCAAGTTCGGCCGTCAATGTCGTCGTGGCAACGGTGATTGTTTGCTGGTCTGTGCCCATGCTCGTTACGCACATCGTGCTCGTACGCTCGGTTGAGGACGAGAAGGCCGTCTTGAAGTACCGTGCGAACGGGTCCACCGAAGCAGCTCACGTGCGCCGGCTGGCTCTGCTTACGTCGCGCGCCCTGTCCGATGTTCAGGCCCGAATATTGTTGATGACGGCAGAGGGCACAACGACAAAGACCATTGCGCAGGATGTCGGTTACGCTGCATCTACGGTGCAAGCGCTGCGATCCGCGTCCTATCGCCAGTTGAAGATCAAGAACAAAGCAGAGCTTATTTCATTGTTATCGCAGGTAGATAACGTGTAAACGCCTGGATTATCAACTCAATAGCGAGTGTTTACAGACATCTTTCTCCATTCATGCAAAGGTTGCTGTGCGTCGACGCATTGTTAGCCGCTTTTGATTGGAGAAGGCCATGATTAAGCCAAGGAGCGCTATTACTCGAATCGGAGTCGGGTTGGCGATTGCTGCGGGTCTGTCCCTAGGGGTTCCCGCTGCATCGTTCGCGCAAGAGGAGTTTGACACCTCTCAGGTTTCTAGCATTACTCAAAACGCCGATACGGGAATTACGACCTGTACGAACAATGCCGATAGGGCATTTAGTTTTCAATGTGCCGGGACGAGTGCAACTGGCTACCGTCAAAAGGATGATTCCTCATCGCTCTATCTGGATATCCAAGGTTATACGGGAAATCCGCTTCGGTTATATACAGACGGTGCGTATAACACAAGCGGTAGCGGCAGCATGAATTGTACTCAGGGAACGTATCGTTCGAATCACAAGGGACAGTGGGAAATGTATAACCTCGTCCGTGAGAACGGGCGATCTGCGGCGCGACTGACTGCATGGGCGGAGTCTGGCTACGGCACTGTTATTGGTGTATGGAGCCCCGACTGCGTCGGGCATTTCCGCAAGCTTCCCGCATAGTTGTTTGAATTGGCTCCCTTCCGGCTTTCTGGGTCGGAAGGGGGAGGAGGACGTATGAACCAAAGGCTCGTAAGATATGAGCTGTCGAAAACGATAAGACGCCCAGCTTTTATCTTTGCTCTCTTGATTGCAGTCGCAGTTGCAATAGCTGCTGCGCTGGAGCCGTGGGCAAATTTGGAAAAAGAACGTCACAACCTTCTTTCTTTTGGTTACGGCGTTGGCATGCAAGCCAAAAACTATCTCGGTCAAACACGTGAAAGCAGCTTCGGTAACTGGATTGTTGTGAGCGCGAACGCGCCACTGTCTGCGTCGGTGTTTTTCTATGCACTGCCCCTGCTTGCAATGTTGGCCGGATCTTGGTCGTGCCTCTTTGAGCGTTTGAGTGGTTATGACATGCAGATATGCACGCGCGTTTCCAGAAAGGCATACGTGAACGTAAAGGTGCTGTCTGCTTTCCTCTCCGCGTTTACAGTGACTGCCATTCCTCTGCTCGTCAATTTCCTGATTGTCTCGATGCTTTTTCCTGCGTATCTTCCTCGGGTCGATGAGTCGACTACGTAGGGCTTTACCTACATAGCTATTTCTCCGGTCTATTTTATTCACATCCTTTGTTATATGTGCTTGCATACACGCTGTTCGATGCGGTCACGCTCGGGACTTTATCCATGGCTGTAACTGGCTTCTCAATTTTGTTTCGTAGCAGAATCAAAGCGATAATTGTCCCGTATCTGCTAATGGTTGCGTGGCATTTTGCAAATGGCTGGATCTTCGGCGTAATGGCTTGTGTGGGGTTTAACTGCAATATCTTCAACAGCATCAGGTCGGAATCGCTGAATAACTGGCCAGACATTCGAGCCGGTTTTGCGGAAATCATATTATTGACCCTTGCTTCGTTGGCTTTTTCTGGGGCGTGGAAAAGGCGGGAGATGGTCTGATGCTGTTTAGGCTGGTCGCCGCGGACCTGAGGACCGTTTTGAAGAAGAACATCATTACCTTTATTGCGATTGCGGCAGTGACCGTTGCGAACCTGGTGTACGCCTACGGTTTGTCTTCTGTGTATGGGGTTCGGACGAATGCCTTGGGGTTTGCGGACAATCTTGCGCTCGTGTTTGCCGGTTCCGCTCCGTTTGAGCCTAGGCCCGGGGTCATGTTTGTGCCTCCGCTAGGATGGCTATTTCTCATTCTGCTTATTCTCTATACAACACTCGATTATCCCGCCGAATCGTTGCACGGGTTTGGTTTGCAAACGCTTGTCCGATGCCGGGCGAGAACCCTTTGGTGGGTCTCGCGTTTTATCTCAGTGGCGGCGATAACAGCATTTTCGCTGCTCGTGGTGGTTTGCTCTGTTGTGATTTGGAGCTTGATGGTGAGTGCCTCGTTCAGCGCGGTCATCCATGGCGAGTCGCTTCAGCTGGCTAATTTGGCGCCGTGGTTTCTCAAGGCGAGCGAAGCAGGTGCACTGCCGTTTTTCGCAGGTCTCTTTCTTGCTTTTGAGGCGCTTGCGTTTGTGCAGGCAACGGTTGGGTTTGTGCTTGGGCCGTCAGTTTCATTTGCGGTTGTAATGAGCTACCTGATCTGTTCGGCATATGCGCGGCATTGGGCGCTACTGGGAAATGCTTGATGCTGTTGCGCTGGGGTGGAATCGTCAAAGAAGGAATTGCGACGGGCTCGAGTGGCTTGTTTTCAATTGTGATTATGTCGTTATGCCTATCGTTGGGTGGACTGTGGTTTCGAAGGGCCGACCTTATCGAAAAGAGGGACAAGATATGAGTGTGATCGTTAGGGACGTATCGAAGCGCATGGGCAAAAACGATGTCCTGCGCAACGTGTCTATCGAGGTTGACCCTGGGACTGTGGTCGGGCTTCAGGGGATAAACGGTTCGGGTAAGACCATGCTCATGCGAGCGGTCTGCGGATTGATTAGACCCACCGAGGGCGAGATTATTATCGATGGCCAAAGACTTGGGGCGGATATCTCGTTTCCGCCGAGTCTGGGGATGTTGATAGAGGCGCCTTCCTTTTTAGGATATCTGTCTGGTTACGACAATCTGGAGCTCATAGCTCAAATCAATGGCGTTGCCACCCCCGAGGACATTCGCTCTGCCTGCGGCTCGTGGGGCTCGATGCAGACGAAAAAAAGAAGTTTCGAGCATACTCGCTTGGGATGAAGCAGCGTCTGGGAATAGCTGCGGCAATTATGGAAAAGCCGAAGCTGCTTGTTCTCGATGAGCCAACGAATGCCCTCGACGAAGCGGGCGTGGAAATGCTCAAGCGCGTTGTGGCGATGGCGGCATCAACGGGTCGCGAGGTTCTTCTGTCCAGCCATGACGGAGAGGTGCTCGAGGAGCTAGCCGATCGTGTTTACTGCATGCGCGACGGTGCCGTTGTGAAAGTTCGGGAAAGGTCGTGAGCGCGATGAAGAAGGCCCTGTTGACGAGAAGGTCGATGCTCGCGCTTTTTGGCTGTGCTGTTACCGGCCTTGCGGGCATGAGGGTGAGCGTCGTTAACGGGAACCGGACAGTCATTCCTGAAAAATATTACGCGGAGGGCGAATGGCTCTCGATGGATGGGGCGTTTCTGGGGTCGAAGGATGTGGCGACTGACGGGTATTCGTTTTGCATAGACGGGGCAGAGCTGCTCACGCCGCGCGAGTATCTCAAGCGTGCGCATGATGATTATTCAAAATATGGCATCGTAGATACGAAAACGAAATTGAAGGACGCCGACATCACGTGTGTTATCGCCGTAAAGATGCGTGTCAGGAATAAGACAATGTCGAAGGCGGAATTAAAGCGTATGTTTGGCATTTGGTGCCGGAGTCTGCGCCAAACTATGACTTTGTGGTCAATACCGATCTGATAACGCAGGCAATGCCGGTGCTGGGCGGTTCTGCTGCGTTTGCTGTACAGGTTGGGGCGGAGAACGAGTTGCTCGTCCCATTCATGATGCAAAACACCAACGACTATTTCGAAGGTTACGAGACCGTCCGTTTTGAGAAAGCGTTTCCCGGGACCTATACGATGAAGATGACCGATCTGCCGGAGCGAAGGCTCTTCAGGTTTGAAGTTAAATAGCTCGAAGGCCCTGTTGGGGGAGCCTCATCCTACGCTGAAGCGGGATGAGATTCCCTTCGCAGTGGCGCTCGGCCCTAGCGCTTCTTCTTGCTCTTCTTCTGCTTGCGCTGCTTGCCCTTGTTGTCCTGGGGCTTGTCGGCCTTGTCGCCCCGCTTGGCCTCGGCGGCAGCTTCTCGGCTTCATTTTCTTCTTCTTGGTCTCGATGCGGAGCTTTTTGTTGATGCGCGCCTTAAGGAAGGGGCCAAACTGCTCGGCATCGCCGCGGATAAAGGTGTCCTTAGGGATAGTCACGCCCTGGTCGGCGAACATGGCTACAAAGATGCGCTCGCCGTCGAGTACGTGGTCGAGCTTCTCAAACGGGAAGAACTGCGACTTGCCGCTCTTGCCCCAAACCATCAGGCCGTCCTCGTTGGCAGCGACGCGGCGATAGCGGCCACCCATGGACTCGTCGGCCTCGACGGCGTCGATAAAGTCACGGGCGAGCGTGTGGTGCAGGTTTTTGCTCCACCAGGCCAAAAAGGCGCCGAATACGATCAGGACGACGCCAAACTTGATCCAGTTACCGCCGGCCACCAGCATGCCAATGCCGATCAGCGCGGCAATTGCCGCGGCGACATACAGCGAACCGCGACGCTGGGCGAGGCGACCAGGCGGGCGAAGTCGGTGACCAGGTCGTTTTCGTACTGGTACTCGTTGAGGTACAGGATGCCGTCGTCGGCTGCGGCCTGCTCCTCGAGCGCGACCTCGACCTGGTCGGCTGCTTCGGAGGGAACGAGGTTGCTCTCTGCGTCTGCCATGCTCTTTGGACTCCTATCGCGGCGGGCTCGCCGTACGGGTTATTATGAATGCAGTATGCCGTGCGACCGCATGGCCGTCGCGGCAACAAGACTCAGTATACCCGGGGGAGCACCCATGGAATCGTTGTACCGAAAGTATCGCCCGCTCACCTTCGACTCCGTGGTGGGCCAGCAGCATATCGTCTCGACGCTCGAGCACGCCATCACCGAGGGGCGCCTGTCCCACGCATACCTGTTCTGCGGACCGCGCGGCACGGGCAAGACCACCATGGCGCGCATCCTTGCCAAGCGCTGCTGTGCCGTAATGCCGAGGCAGCGCGCGCCGAGGGCGCAAGCGGGTGCATGCCCGACGGCACCTGTGAGGAGTGCGAGCTCATCGCCGAGGGCAACCACCCCGATGTCTACGAGCTCGATGCCGCAAGCCGCACGGGCGTGGACAATGTGCGCGAGGAGATCATCAACTCCGTCAACTTTGCCCCGGTGCGCGGCAAGTACAAGATCTATATCATCGACGAGGTTCACATGCTCACGACGGCGGCGTTCAACGCGCTGCTCAAGACGCTCGAGGAGCCGCCGGCACACGTGATCTTCGTGCTGTGCACCACCGACCCGCAAAAGATTCTGGAGACCATCCTCTCGCGCTGCCAGCGCTTCGATTTTCATCGCATCGGCAACGAGGATATCGAACATCGCCTGTCCTACGTGTGTGAGCAGGAGGGCTTCGATTACGACGACGAGGCGCTGACCATCGTGGCGCGCCATGCCAAGGGCGGTATGCGCGACGCGCTTTCCACGCTGGAGCAGCTGAGCGTTTTTGGCAACGGCGCCGTGCATGCGGACGATGCCCGCTCGCTTTTGGGCGAGGTTTCGGACCAGATCCTGGGCGAGTTTGCCCGCGCCATCGCCGAGCGTGATATTGCTGAACTCTATGGCTCATTCGCGCACAGGTCGAGGAGGGCAATGATCTGCTTGAGCTGACGCGCGACCTGGTGGCGCATGTGCGCGACGTGTATGTGGCCTGCGTTGCCGGTGCCCGTGCCGAGCTGTTTGAGGGCGGGGCCGAGCAGGCGAGGCGCTTGCTGCCGAGGCTGCTGCCTTTGGCGAGCATCCGGCCGACCGTCTG
>ENA-OQER01001618-OQER01001618.1-human-gut-metagenome-genome-assembly--contig:-NODE-1618-length-10487-cov-2.188224_pt1 | contig 10487 bp, 15 predicted proteins | sample MGYA00242797_ERZ504639 | MGnify/ENA primary metagenome ERZ504639 (study PRJEB26092, sample SAMD00036306) | human gut metagenome | host: Homo sapiens | study: EMG produced TPA metagenomics assembly of...
TCCGGATTTCAGTTTTTCAGACTCTTCGATCATGCTGCGATCTTCTCATACCGGCTTGATCCGCCTGCTTTGCGGACAAGAACCGTGATCTCGCCTTCTTCTACGACGGTTCCTGCAAATACCGTATTCCCGGCTGTTTTGCGTACCGGTGCAGACTCTCCTGTCAAAGAAGCCTGATTAAGCATCGCCTCTCCGTCCGATACAGTTCCGTCAAACGGAACCACATTGCCCATATGTACCACGATCTGATCATTTTCTCTGATCCTGGACGCGGATACGAGTACTTCCTGGCCGGATGCCTCTTTTATCCATACTTTATCTACATTCAGTGACATCGTCCTTGCCAGATCATCAACGGATTTCTTGTGCGTCCACTCTTCTAACAGTTCTCCGATGCCAAGCAGGAACATGATCGAACCTGCGGTCGCCGTGTCACCACGCAGTACAGAAACTCCGATGGCTGTTCCATCCAGTACCGGAACTTCAATCTTGCCTTTTGCAAGTGTCTGAATTCCCTTCCAGATGTATTTGATTGAGCAGAAACCGGTGTAAGCTGCGGCGATCGGTGCCGGCAGAAATACTTTTCTTCCGTAATGGAACAGAACTTTATTAACCAGTTTTTCCTGATACTGGGAATTCAGCTCCCTTCCGGAATGTTCCAGTATGCCATCCGGAACTTTTACATCTTTGCAGCGATAGGCAGCTACCTTCTTTAATAAAGTACTGCGTTCTCCCTGATAACAGATCACTGCATCTGCGGTACGTTCATATACAACTGCTTTTGTTACCTGAGGCATCTCTTCCAGATAATACTGGAAAAGATCTGCCTCTTTATAAGACAGGCGTTTCGCTCCATATGGATACGAATCCTGCCTCTTATCTCGTGTTTAATTCTGAATTTCAATCTTCCTCAAACCTCTATTCTGCAGTTTCCTCTGTTGTCTCTTCTGCCGCTGTTTCTTCTGTTTCCGCTTCTGCTTCTTCAGCCTCTGCTTCCACTTCATCCTCTACTTCTTTTAAATCTTCATCAGCATAAACCGCTTCTTTTGCTGCACGCTCTTCGTTGATCTGTTTTGCTTCTTCGTAGATGTCACCTGCATTTTCCTGAACTTCGTTACCGTCTGCATAACGCACTCTTTTGCACGAAGTACTGCTGCAGTAACATTTGTGTAAAATTTCTTTGCATCGTTGCTGGACAGTGCTTTAATACCGGCTGTACCAAAAGCAACACCTGCTGCAAAAATTCCTGTTTTTTTCCAATCTGCATTTTTTAAACATTTTAACATTCTTTTGTACCTCCTAGTTTTGTTTTATTTTTGAATTTCCTTGCATTATATCACTCTGATTTGTGTTTTTCTATTATTTTTTTCTTTTATTATTGATAATTTTATCAATAGATTTGTCTATGGATAAACTTTATAAGGATTCGATCTTTTTGCAGGTTCCCGGATCATAACCGCTGCGTCTGACGATACCCTGGATCTCCTGTGTGCTGATCTGCTCTTTTGCGTAAACTTGTGCTTTTTTCTGTTTCAGATTTACTTTCGCATAAAAGCCTTTCTTTTCGTTTAAAAGCATTCTCCACTCTCTTTTTGCACTGACTGCAGGTCATACCCTCCACTTCCACTTCAAAATGATATGGATAATGAGAGACATCGGTATCCTCTGCTTTTACTTTTTTCACATCATCACCGGTTCCGCAGCAACCGTTTGAAACACGTTTCATGGAACTGCGGATTCCAAAGAAACAGATCACAACTAAAATGGCACAGATAATAATGGTTGACATATACATTCCTCCTAACGTAACGCTGAAAAAATTGATAATCTTTTTCACTTCTTTTTGCGTCTGTTTTCTTCGCCAAGTGCGATGTCATTTACGATCTCACCTGCCATGATCAGTCCCATGACAGACGGTGTAAAGGCCGTACTTCCCGGGATTGCTCTGCGGTCTGTACACTTTCTTTGTACACCCGGCGGGCAGACGCAGTGTGCCTTGCAGCTGATCGACATATCTTCGATCGGCGTGCGTGCCTTCTCTTTGGAATACACCACTTTCAGACTGTCCACTTTACGTTTCTTTAATTCCCTCCTCATGACTTTTGCCAGCGGGCAGACGGATGTCTCGTAAATATCTGCCACTTCAAACAGTTCCGGATGGATCTTGTTTCCGGCTCCCATTGCGGAGATAACAGGTACTCCTGCTTCTTTTGCCGCCATAACAATATCGATTTTTGCCGTCACGGTGTCAACGGCATCTACCACGTAAGTGCATGACGCAAAATCAATCAGATCACGCTGGTCCGGCAGATAAAAGCAGTTATGCAGATGGATCCTGGCATGCGGATTGATCTCCAGAATACGGTCACGCATAACTTCTACTTTTTGTTTTCCGACCGTTTTTCTGGTCGCAATGATCTGACGGTTCAGATTTGTCAGGCAGACTTTATCGTCATCGATCAGATCAAAAGTACCGACTCCGCTTCGTGCCAGTGCTTCTGCTGTATAACCGCCGACACCGCCCAGTCCGAAAATTGCAACTCTCGCATTTGCCAGGCGTTCCATTGCCTCTTTTCCATAAAGAAGCTCTGTTCTCGAAAACTGATTTAACATGATTCATAATCCTCCAAAAATGAATGTCTGACTCCGTTTTTCTTATATGCCACAACGGTGTCCAGATTTACGTTCTCAATACTGCGGAAAATATTGGTCTCTACATAAGGATTGACCTTTTTCATTTCTGCGATCATATGCTTGATCTCCATACGCTTCGATGCATTTTCCCCATTTGGCCTGCAGGTCGTACAAGTGTCTGTAAATCTGCATGCACACTGAATAAAGTGCAGGCTGTTATAGTCTCTCCAGTGTTTGATATCCTCTTCCCGGATCAGATAAAGCGGGCGGATCAGTTCCATGCCCTCAAAATGAATGCTGTGAAGCTTCGGCATCATGGTCTGCACCTGACCGCCGTAGAGCATTCCCATCAGGATCGTCTCAATCACATCGTCAAAATGATGTCCCAGTGCAATCTTGTTGCATCCCAGCTCTTTTGCTTTGCTGTAAAGATGACCGCGCCGCATTCTTGCACAGAGATAGCACGGTGATTTTTCAATATTATAAACTGCTTCAAAAATGTTCGTTTCAAAAATCGTCAGCGGAATGTTTAAGATTTTTGCATTCTGCTCGATGATCTGACGGTTGCGTTCGTTATAGCCCGGGTCCATCACAAGATAGACCACTTCAAATGGAAATTTGTGATGACGCTGAAGTTCCTGGAACAGTTTTGCCATCAACATGGAATCCTTTCCGCCGGAAATACAGACAGCAATTTTATCTCCTTCCCGGACAAGCTGATATTCATTGATTGCTTTTGTAAATTTGCTGAAAATAGATTTATGGAATTTTTTGCGGATGCTCTTTTCAATATCCGCATTTCTGGCTGTCTCCTGAAAATGGTTCAGCAGCCATTTATCATAACCGCCTTCCAGACTGCAGGCATCAAATCCAAACCCGGAAAGCAGTTCTGCCTGATCGGTACTGATCACACCGCTTTGGCAGTATACAATGATCTTTTTTTCTGTCTGAAGCTCGTCTTTTCGCTCAATCAGCTCATTTGCCGGAATATTGAGGGCATCTTTTAAATGTCCATGATCAAAAGCTTCCATGCTTCGGATATCCAGCAGCTGATACGTTTCCTGTTCCATATTTTCAAGCTCCGCAAGGGAGCAGCTTTTTACGTTTTCCAAATTTTTCTCCTGTCTTTTAAAATTCCCGGTAATCACCGCGGTCTGTGACGATCTCATAGCCGATGCTGCGGATTCTCGCATCAAGACATTTCCGACATTCTGCCGCCTCATCCCCGGTACACAGTTTATTGTCATAGAGCATATAATTTTTCCGCACAGATACCGGTGAAAGATTCGGCATCACGACATTTGCCCCGGAAAGGATTGCCTTTTCACGCCCTCTCGGATCGATCGTGCCAACCGCTGTTGTCGCCGGAATCATAGCGTTTGGATTCATCAGCCGCAACATGGCAACCAGATTCAAAGTCAGATCCAGACTGCTCCTGTTTCTTTTGCAAATACCGTGTCTTTGTGTGGGATAAACGGTCCGATGCCGATCATATGCGGCCTCAGTTTTTTGATATAACACAGTTCCCGTGCCAGATATTCTAATTGCCAGCCCGGTGAACCCACCATAAATCCACATCCGGTCTGATAACCGGTTTCTTTTAATATTTCAAGGCAGTGCAGTCGGTTTTCCAGGCTCATCTGCTTTGGATGCAGCATCGCATAATGCTCCGGAACGGATGTCTCTTCCCGCAGAAGATAGCGGTCTGCCCCGGCTTTGTGCATCACACGGTAAGATTCTTCTGAACGTTCGCCAAGTGAGAGCGTCACTGCACAGTCCGGATATTCTTTCTTGATCGAGCGAATGATCTCACACATCCGTTCATCATTGAAATAAGCATCCTCGCCGCCCTGCAGCACAAAAGTCCGATAGCCCAGTTCATAGCCCATCTTACAGCACTCCATGATCTGTGAAAGTGTCAGACGGTAACGCACTGCATTCTGATTGCCCCTGCGGATACCGCAGTAGAGACAGTCATTTTTGCAGTAGTTGGTAAACTCGATCAGCCCTCGCAGATAAATCTTTCTGCCAAAGTGCCTGACCGCTTCTTCTGCTGCTGCCGCCCGCAGATACGCACTGGATTCTTCATCCAGATGCTCCAGAAGATACCGAAGCTCCTCCATCTGTGCATCCTGTTCTTTTCTCAGTTTTTCTATGATCGGTCTGCAATCCATGCCATTCCCCCAACCCTTTTTCTGCCGTTGTTTTTATTATCGCTGTTATTCTACATGGAAAACGCAAAAAAGTAAGCCGACTTTTTATGTCAGCTTTACCGCTGTTTTGTTCTTTTAAAAATAAGGATGCCTGCAGATTGCTCCGTTTCGTTTCAGGCTTTTAACCCGGGCATCATCATATATAATACATATATTCTTCTTCGTTATGCTTTAAATATTCTTCCTCCATATCTTCGAGTGTGACACCCTGAAGTACTTTCTTCGTCTGCCGGTTCAGCGGATCGATGATCAGCTCCTGGATGACATCGGATATTTCTTCATCTTTACAGGGATCGGCTGTCTTTTCGTCTGTTATATAATAATCGCCGTCGATCGCATAGACAATATCGCTGACGCTTATCTCAGAAGCCGGACGTGCAAGATAATACCCTCCCTGCGGTCCTTTGATGCTTCTGACAATTCCGGCTCTTCGAAGGCTTGCGAAACCTGCTCCAGAAACTGCGGCGAGATCCCATTTCGCTGTGCAAGGACATTCAGAGGCACATGTGCTGATTTGGAATGGATCGACAGATCTGCCAATGCCCGAAATGCATATCTGCTTTTCATTGATAATTTCATAGCTACTCCTTATCTTTATATTTCACATATGTTTACTAGGTTTTAATTATGGTATCATAAAACAGAAAACTTGTCAATACCTTCAAAACATAGCGATATGGTATGATATCTTCCGTCAAAAAAAAGACAACTGCCGCTGTGCAATTGTCTTTTCTTTTTTATTTTAGCCTGCCAAATGCAGTATATTGATCAGAAGAATCCAGCTCAGTCCGTAATAAGACACAACTGCGACAAGGTCGTTGATCGTTGTGATCAGCGGTCCGGACGCAACGGCCGGGTCTACATGGATCTTCTTGAAAAACAGCGGGATACAAGTACCAACTGCTCCGGAAACGACCATCGCCAGTACCAGAGAGAGGCCGATGCATCCGGACACCGCATAGGCAAACAGGAATGTCTTGCCTTTAAACAGTGCGATATATAATCCCACCAGAGCAAACGATATCGTTCCCAGGATCATACCATTCGAGAATCCGATCTTCATTTCTTTCAAAACAAGCTGGAACTTCTGTTTGCCGGTCAGAGATTCATCCATCAGGACACGGATCGTTACAGCCAGTGACTGCGTACCGACGTTACCTGCCATATCCAGGATCAGTGACTGGAATGCCATGATGATCGTCAGCTGGCTTACTACCGTCTCAAACATACCTACAACAGAAGAAACAAGCATACCAAGACCTAACAGAACGAGCAGCCATGGCAGACGTTTTTTGATACTCTCACGCAGAGGCTCTTTTAAATCTTCCTCCGCAGTCAGACCGGCGAACATCGCATAATCCTCACCCATCTCTCATCGACCAGTGATACGATGCTCTGCGATGTGATGACACCGAGCAGTTTATTGTTATTATTTAATACCGGGATAGAATCCTCGGAATAATCTTTCAGTTTTTCAATACAGTCATCGATCAGCTCATGACCATATACATATGGATAAGAAGTTACAACCAGATCCTCAAGTGGAGAATCCTGTCTTGCAATGATCAAATCCTTTAAATCCATGGCTCCGTAAAACGTCTGATCCTCCGTCACCATGAAAATGGTAGAAATATTATCGTTCTTTGCTGCCTGTTCTACCAGCTGCTCATCGCCTGCTTTACCGTAAGATTCTCGCGGATCATGATAAAGTTGGTCGTCATCCTGCTTCCGATCTCTTCATCATCAAAAGAAGCGATCACAGCGATATCTTCTCTTGTATCTGCATCGGTCAGCTCGATCAGCAGTGCTCTTTTCTCCTTCGGTATCATCTTCAGGACATCGATCACCGCATCGGTCTCCATACTGGAGAGGATCTTTGCTGCCTTTCTGACATCCATCTCATCCAGATACTCCGCTGCCGGTTTCTCATCGATATGTTCAAAAATATCGGAAAGCATCTCCGTATCCAGGATACGACAGATCTTTCTTCTTTCTACAATGGTAAGATCCGGGAACACCTCTGCCAGGTCATTCTCATGGTAATCTTCGAGCTGATTCCGCATAACGCCCGGTGAAGCATTGCTTCTGATGATACCCAGGATCTCTGATGTATAATCTTTGTTTTCCAATGTCTCATCCTCCTTATTCTGTTTTCGTAACCGTTCAGCCACACAAAAATACAGAAAAACAAAACTGTAAATGATTTTCTGCACATGACTGAACTTTCATAACGGTCCAGGGGAGTCGGAAAATAGGATAAGAAATCAGAAAACCAGACAGAACGGACTGCTGCTCACTTCCCATCCTATGCTTCTACTTCGCCCATGACTGTCACAACTGTCCATTCTGTTCACCTGCCTTTGTACTGAAATTTAAGAAAAAAGTTGAGGGCTTTACAGACCCTCAACCATTATAATTCCTTTTTCTTTAATTGTAAAGCAAACTTTTGTATGGTTTTTGTAAAACGTCTTACTTTACAGACACTACCTGATAGTCTTTATCCTCTACGGTCTTTTTCAGTGTCTCATCTGCGATTTCCGCATTCAGTTTTACACTTGCAGTTCCTTTTTCGTGGCTGACGACTGCTTCCTCTACCTGTGGCAGTGCTCCAGTGCCTTCTTTACGGTTGCCTCGCAGTGTCCACACATCATTCCTTTGATTTCCATTGTTTTTTCCATAGTATGATTCTCCTTTTCCTTTGATTTATTTTGCATCTGTGATTTTGCATTCACAGTCTGTAACGTAACCTGATTTTTATTTTTTATCTTTTTTTGCATCGTACATTCCGAAGAAAATTCAGACGCAGTGCATTTGTTACCACGCAGAAGCTTGAAAGGCTCATCGCTGCTGCCCCGAACATCGGATTTAACTGCCATCCAAAGACCGGGATCCAGATTCCGGCTGCCAGCGGAATGCCGATGATGTTGTAAATAAAAGCCCAGAACAGATTTTCATGGATATTTCTCAGTGTCGCACGGCTCAAACGGATCGCTGCCGGTACATCATCCAGCTTACTCTTCATCAACACAACATCGGCCGCATCGATTGCGATATCCGTTCCGGCTCCGATTGCAATTCCCATATCTGCCCTTGTCAGGCCGGTGCATCGTTGATGCCGTCACCTACCATGGCAACCTTTCCTTTTTCTTTCAGAGAGCGGATGACACTTTCCTTTCCTTCCGGAAGCTCCGGCAATGACCTCATCAACGCCTGCCTGCCGTCCGATCGCCCTTGCTGTCCGCTCATTGTCCCCCGGTCAGCATGACTACCCGGATTCCCATGTTCTGCAGTTCTTTTACGGCTCTTGCACTCTCTTCTTTGATCACATCCGCTACTGCGATCACACCGAGCAAACGGTTTTCTTTTGCAAAAAACAGCGGCGTCTTTCCATCTTCTGCCAGTGCTTCCACCTGGCGTTTCTGTTTCTCTGAGATTTTGCAGATTTCGGAGATAAATTTCATATTTCCACCAAAGAGGCGGCTTCCATGAAGACTGGCTGTCAGACCATTTCCCGGAAGTGCCTGAAAATCCGATACTTCCTCTGCTCTGACTTTTTGCCGCTCTGCCTCCAGCAGGATCGCTTTTGCCAGCGGATGCTCACTTTTCTTTTCCAGAGCAAATGCCATCCAAAGCAGCTCCTCTTCGCTTACGCCTTCCGCCGGAATGATATCGGTTACTTTCGGCTCTCCGCTTGTGATCGTACCGGTCTTATCGAGTGCTACGATCTGCATTTTTTCCGGTCTCTTCCAGCGAAACAGCTGTTTTAAACATGATTCCATGCTTTGCACCCATACCATTTCCGACCATGATCGCAACCGGGGTCGCAAGTCCGAGGGCACACGGGCAGCTGATAACCAGAACGGAAATGGCTCTTGCCAGTGCATATCCAACGGTCTGGCCTGCCAGCATCCATACGATGAAGGTAATCACTGCGATCGTGATGACTGCCGGTACAAACACACCGGAAACTTTATCTGCGATCTTGGCGATCGGTGCCTTTGTGGCTGCCGCATCACTGACCATCTGAATGATCTGTGAAAGCGTGGTATCTTCTCCGACTCTGGTCGCACGGCATTTGATAAATCCGGACTGATTGACTGTTGCCGCAGAAACTTTATCTCCTTCTGCTTTGTCAACCGGAATACTCTCACCGGTCAGTGCTGCTTCATTTACTGCACTGTTTCCTTCCAGAACGATACCATCCACCGGTATATTTTCTCCAGGACGCACTACAAAAATGTCACCCGCCTGTACTTCTTCGATGGAAACGGTCACTTCCTGACCGTCCTGCAGCAGAACTGCTGTCTTTGGTGCCAGTTTCATCAGGCTTTTCAGTGCATCCGTTGTCTTTCCTTTCGAACGTGCCTCCAGCATTTTGCCGACTGTGATCAGTGTCAGGATCATCGCCGCAGATTCGAAATAAAATTCATGCATATAAGCCATGACAGCTGTCATATCACCCTTTACCTGGGCATCCGTCATTGCAAACAGTGCATAGACACTGTAAAGAAACGATGCTCCGGATCCAAGAGCTACCAGCGTATCCATGTTCGGGGATTTATTCAGCAGCCCTTTAAAACCACTGATAAAGAATTTCTGGTTGATGACCATGATAATGACCGTCAAAAGCAGCTGAAGCAGTCCCATCGCCACATGGTTTCCCGCAAAGAAAGATGGCAAAGGCCAGTTCCACATCATATGTCCCATCGAGAAATACATCAGTACCAGTAAAAAACCAACCGAAGCAAACAGCCTTTTTTTCAGTTTTGGTGTTTCCGTATCTTTCAGCAGTGCATCATCCTTTGCCGCACTGCCCTGATTTCCCTTTGTGCCCGTTCCTTTCTTTTCCGCATGATATCCTGCAGCTTCCACCGCCGAGATGATCGCATCGGAAGTTGCCGTCCCTTCCACGCCCATCGAATTTGTCAGCAGACTCACCGAGCAGGAAGTCACACCCGGAACTTTACTGACTGCTTTTTCTACTCTGCTGCTGCAGGCGGCACAACTCATCCCGGTTACCGAATATTGTTCCATAGCAATTCCGTTACTGAAAACTTATAAAAAGTTATAAACCTTTATGTTTCATTCCTACTTCAATGAGTATGCTTTTGTACTGTCGAAACAGATACTACTCACAAGTTCTTGTACTCTCCATAGGCGTAAATTCCGAATTAACGTATCCGTACATATTTGCATTAACGTTTCATTGTTAGCTTGCAAATTTTTCTCCATAAGCTTTTAGGTTTAGTGATGCTTGAAAATCTCTATTTATAACATTTCCACATTCACATTTATAAATTCTGTCAGATAATTTCAAATCCTTTTTTATATTTCCACAACAACTACAAAGTTTTGACGATGGATAAAATCTATCAGCTACAATGAGCTGAATACCATTGTTATTACATTTGTACTCAAGCTGTTTTCTGAATTCAAAGAATCCCTGATTCTGAACCGCTTTGGATAAATGTCTATTCTTCATCATTCCACTACGTTTAAATCTTCGATACAAATAAATCTTGGTTTTCGATTTACGATTTCAGATGTGGTCTGATTTAAATAGTTTTACGGATATTTGTTAATCTATGATTCACTTTAAGTAAAAGTTTTTTCGTTTTTGATTACATTTTTAGTTTTACA
>ENA-OQER01001619-OQER01001619.1-human-gut-metagenome-genome-assembly--contig:-NODE-1619-length-10479-cov-1.641712_pt1 | contig 10479 bp, 15 predicted proteins | sample MGYA00242797_ERZ504639 | MGnify/ENA primary metagenome ERZ504639 (study PRJEB26092, sample SAMD00036306) | human gut metagenome | host: Homo sapiens | study: EMG produced TPA metagenomics assembly of...
ACGAGACCGGCGCGTCATCGATGTAGTATGCGATCTGGTCGGATTCCACCCACGCCGCCACACGCGCCCACAATCGAGCCGCGGCTTCAGCACTGATGGACGAGACATCAAGTCGGGTCAACCGCATGGCGTCGGCATCGGTTGGCTGCAATGCGGCGATCCAGCGTTCACTGCCCGGCGCATATGAGCTGACTCCCCCGTCGGGAACCACAGCGGTTGACGCGGAGCCCGTATCGCCGCCCATTTCAGAAGCGTCAAAATCCCATGCGAGTTGTTCGGAATCGTCATGCCTTGTCATTGTCATTGCCTTGTCACTGTCTTCAATGTTTTGCCGGTCAGAGCCGCCATGCACACATTATCGCACAAATGTTCGATTTGCTGTATCGCCACGTTCTGTTGGCGCACTGCGGAAAGCACGCCGTTCAGTTGTTCAACGACCTCAGGAACTGCATCTGCACCACGTCGGCACCGTCGCGCTCCTCGTCATCCATCCTTGAAGCGGCAACCGAAAGCGTACGTGCCGGCACGAACATGCCTTCATCCACACAGACCCGCGCGCCTTGCGCACCAAGGATGCGACCTGGGTATTGGGCCATACCGGCAGTCCCGCTTGGGTAAGCACGTGCATGGCTTCCGGAACGTCGGTGGGCACCGGAATGCATTGCGATTGCGCGCGTCCGATCAATTCCTGCAGCTCGCTCTCCAGCATGGCGATTCGCCCGGGGGCAATCTCCTCGCTCATGATGTACGCGCGGCCGCGATGTCGAAGTGGTCGCACATCCATTCCGCATAGGCGAGTCTGTAATAGGCGAACGACGCATCCTCACGGTCAAGTGCGACGTGCAACGCGTTGAGGCAAGCCGCTCTGGCCGGATCCCAATCCTCGGCGCGCGCCAGTTGAACCGCCAGCTTGAGGTGGGAAAGCGGGTAGGCCGGCGCATATCGCACCATGCATTGAGATGCGGCAACGCGGCCTTCACGCCTTTGACCTGTGCGAGCACGTCGGCGAGTTCCATATGCGCGTAGAACAGATTGTCCGGAATCAGCACGGTCCGTTCGCCTTCCGTGGCGAACATGCGATTGTAGATGACGCGTTCCGCATACGAGTTGAAATACCGCGGCACGCCCGGATTCGAAGCGAACAGTCGGTCCATTCGCCCCAACGCCGCTTCGGCCAGTTCCACGCTTTGGTCGACCTGTCCTGAGAACAGCAGGTCTCTCGCCTTGATGCGTTCCGCGTCAAGCTCGTCGGCCAAGCGGAAGGAGAAGTCCGGAGTGTCTTTGCCATCGATGAGCGCACTCGTCACCTGCGGAGCCAACGACGTCAATTCCGGGTCGGCAATGGTGTTGATGACGTCCATGGCCTGCTTTGCCTTGGCCACCGATTCCAGATGGGAGTCCTGCGCGATTCTGTGGAATTCGCCAACCGCGCGCTGCAGCAGGTCGACGCGTTGAATGGACAACCCCGACATGTCACGGCAGCCGAACAGCTGTGCCGTGTCATGGTCGAATATGGCGTCGGAAAGCTCAGGCTCCTCCTGACTTCCGGATGGGGAGAAACGACTATCGCGCAAATCGAACGTGGCGTCCACTGGCTTCAATGCGCCGAGGCCGTCCACATCCATTTCCGCATCGAACATACGGTATGTGCCTGTTGGATCAGACAATCCGCACTCGCCCAGACGCTCCATGAATTCGCTTCTGGTGAAGGTGACCGTCACCAGATTGCGTACGGTCGGATTCTTGCGAAGCTGGCTTAATGGATCATCACCATTCCCATCGAAATCGCCGAAGCCGATCAGTCCCGCGTCAAGAGCGCCATCATGCACGCCCTGTGCGGAACCGTCGTCCACGCTAGAGGAATCGTCCGCAGTCTCGTCGGGAACCGCGAACGTCACTTCGTCGAAGTCGATATCCCGCATCAGATCCTCGAATTGGCTGTTCAACGCATCATCGTATCCTCGGAGTTGACGCCATCAACGCCCATGTCGCGGATCTCGGCGCCACCGGACGGGACGGGTCTCCGTGGAAATCGCCGTCCTTCGGATCGGCCTTGGACCCAGAAACACCCATATCTCCAGTACGAATGCGTTCGAAAGCCGCCAAAGCCTCGCTCATCAGCTCGCTGATGGCGGAATCCTGCTCGGCCACGGCCTCTTCCAAACCAATCGAATCGATATGCATCGACACACGCTGTATGCCCGGATCGGCGCCAAAACTCAACGCGGCCATCATCAGTCCAACACGCAGATTGTAGTCCGCGCTCATGCGGGCGCGTTCGGCGTCCGTCATATCCACCCATGCGTGGCGGGACACGTCATATTTGGTGGATGGCATCATGGAAACGCCGGCAGAGGTGAAACCGATGGCCATATTGCCGTCTCGGAGACTGCATCGGAAGTCCACGTCGAAGCGGTATGGCAGGCGCATGCTGCGCAATAGTCTCGACATTGTCTGGCGGTATACCCATTCCGAACCGCCTTCGGCTCCGAAGGCGGTACCATCCTCGCCGTCCTTCGTGTTTTCGGCGATGGAACGTCTGGTTTCCGCGGCGATGTCCACCAGGCGCATGACGGCTTGGACGCGTCATCCTGCTGTGAGTCGAGGATCGCGCCGAATTCGTCGTCCGGTTTCAATGCGATCAGCGCCGGATTTTCCAGTAGCGCCATGTCGATTTGCGCGGCTTCCGCGCGGGTTACGGTGTCTTCTGTGGGCAGCTTGCCGATACGGGCGTTGCGTTCCAGCATGAACTGACTGCGGCGAAACGGTTGAGGTTGCCTTCGATGTTCAGCGCGCGCAGCGATGCCGAGAACGGCAGTGTGGAATCCCAAGCGAAGAAATAGCAGCCCGAGTAGCTGGACGTGTATAGGTGCAATGGTTCCGCGCCGTGTACTGCTTCGAGCCCTTGGTCTTTGTCAAGGGCGCCTGCCTCGCGCATGAGGTCGGCGAAATAATCCTCAAGTCCGGATGCGCGCATGCCATGGGAGCGTGCGCTCATCGTGTCTCTGATGGATCGGCGGATCGCGCCCATCGGCGCCTCTCGGTTGAGCCTGCGGAAGATGTTGCCCGTGCCGAATCCCACGAGTAGCCCGTTCATTTGCGGCAGCATGTAGGCTGCGAAGAATGCGATGGTGATGGCATCCCTGTATTCCAGATCGAATCGCATGGTTTCCGGCAGGTTGGCACGCATCTGTTCGAGCGTGTAGCGGTTGCCGACTTTCAGCAGGATGCGAGCCACATCATGCGGCATCGGGCATGCGTCCCACGACACCGCCTTGCGACGCGCGCACCATCTTCGGCGCGCCGTTTGTCGCGTGTCCGAATCGTGGACCGTCTGGCAGGGTGAGGGTTTCTTCTTTGACGAATATGAATCGTGGTTCCAGATCCTGCACGTCCATTTCGGGATTGGTGCCCGCGAAGACGCGTGCTTTGCTGTCGGCGAGCGCGATTTGCGCGAAGTGGTTGTTGTCGGTGAATAGTCCGATGGAGAAGCTTTGCCTTGGGTTTGTGGCAGTTGCGCCCAGCCGAGTTGGAGTGTGCTTGGTATGCCTTCGAAGCCTTTGATGATGTGTCGTTTGATGAGTGGGTTGAGTTTGATGGCGTTGCGGGTGAGTTCATCGACGATGTCGTCTGGCGTGTCGAGGGCTTTGCCGAAGGGGTTGGCGTCGGCGGTGTTGTGGGGGTGTTTGTTGTGGTTGATGAGTTGTCGTACCCCTTGCATGGCGTGGTTGAGCATGGTCCGTCCTTGGTGTGGATGGTGTGCTGATGACGATGCTGGTGTGAGGTGTGACATGTGGGCCATTCTTTCAATTCAATGCGACATGCAGCCTTTAGAATAAAGTTCGTGACTTTTTCGAAACAGCGTTTTCAGGCGCGTCATCGTGTGTGCGCAGCTATTGTAGCCGCTTTTGTTGTGGTGGTGTTGGTTGAGTGCGTGTTGTGTAATGTGCCGTTTTTCCGCTCGTTGGCGGCGTCGGGGTGATTCGGCGGCTGCGTATAACACGTTGGGGCCGGGACTTGAGCGTCGTGATGACGGGTTGTTGGAGGTTACTGATCCGACGCAGGCGTATTTGCAGGTGGCTGCGGATGGTTCGTCTGAGTATGTGCGGATCGTGCCGGTGTCCGATGAGGTTATGGGTGGTGTGCCTGCCGGTTCGCGCGTGTTGCGTACGGTGCGTGTTCGTGCGGATGCGGATCGTGTGGCTGGTTCGTTGTGTTCGGTGTCGTTTGGATTCGTCTCGTTCGTTGTATGTGAGGCTGCGGCCGGTCGTACGGTGCGCGTGCAGGTGGTGGAGCCGAAGGGGTCATTGATTCCGTTTGATGCGGTTCGCGCGAATGTGCGTGTGCCGTTTTCGGTGAGTCCTTTGCGTGTGGCGTTGTTGGTGTTGGTGATGGTGTTGGTGGCGTTGTGGCGTCCGGGCTCGCGCCTGTGGAAGGTGCCGTTGAATACGTCGAGTGTGCGTCAGCGTGTGACGTTGGGCGTGTTGTTGACGGTTCCTGGGTTGGTGACTGTTGCAGCGGTGGCGTGGCAGTTGGTGTCTGCGGTGCCATTGAGTTTTCATACGGATGGCATGTATACGTATGATTACGATCAGTATGATCATGTGGCTCGGGCGTTGCTTGATGGTCATGCGTGGCTTGATTTGGATGTGCCCGACGCGTTGCGCGATGCGGATAATCCGTATGATGTGACGACTCGTCAGCAATTGCTTGCCGATGGTGTGAGTCCGGTGTATTGGGATTATGCGTTTTTTGATGGTCGTTGGTATTCGTATTTTGGCGTGGTGCCGGCGTTGCTGTTGTTTGTGCCGTATCGTGCGATAACGTCGTTGTGGGTTGATGGTGGTCTGATGATGCCGTCTGGCGCTGCGGTGCCGCTGCTGATGTTTGTTTTTTGGTGTTCGCGTGCCTGTTGACGATTCGCGTGATCGAGCGTGTGCGTCCGCATGTTTCGCTGGCTGCGGTCAGCATGTTGTGCGTGTTTGTGGTTTTGGCGTCGAACGCCCCGTACTTGTGGTATCGGACGAATTTTTATTCGGTGCCGATTGCGGCGTCCTTGTTGTTGAGCACGTTGGGCTTATGGCTATGGATGGGTGCGGCGCACCCGAACGCGGCCGATGCCGGTGGCGATGGTGGTGCGAATACGGTCGAATCGTTGTCGCTGCCTCGTTTGGCTGCCGGTTCGGTGTGTATTGCCGCGAATGTGGGTTGCCGTCCGTCGTTTGTGGTGGTGGCGTTTGCCGCGTTCCCGTTGTTCTGGCCGCAGATTCGTGCGATTGTGGGGCAGTTGCGTGCCATCGCGTCTGGTTCCGGCGTGCGTGGGCGTGCGCGCACCGTGTTGCATGCGTTGCGCACGCCTTTGGCCGTGCTGGTGCCCGCATTGGTTGTGGTGGTGCCTTGTTCGCCTATAACATGGTGCGTTTTCTCCTCGCCGTTCGATTTCGGTTCGTCGTATCAGTGACGGTTACGGATATGACGAGTTACCATCAGTCGTGGTCGAATTTTGTTTGGACGGTCGCATATTACCTGTTTCTGCCGTTGCGTTGGACGGATACGTTCCCGTTCCTTGCCGTCGATCCCGCGCCTTTGAAGGATTGGGGGTTTGCGGAGCGATGCCCGGAGCCTGTTCGTCATGGTTCCGCTTGCTTTGGCTGCGTTGGCTTGCCCGTTCCTACGTAAGCGCATGCGCGTTCGTGGCCATGCCGGCATGTGGCCCACATTGGTGATGTTCCTGCTGTTGGGTTTGCTGATCGTGGCTCTTGACGCGCGGCTGGGTGCCTTGGATGGCGTTATATCGCCGATTTCGGCTGGCTGTTTGCGGTTGGCTTCGCTTCCTTTGATGCTTATTGCGCTGGATTGCGAACGTCCGCGGCTTCGCTGGCTGTTGCGCGTGCTGGTGTTGGCGCTGCTGTTGTTCACGTTGTCGTTGACGGTGTTGTCGTTGTTCCTGTACGGCCGCGACGACGAGTTGATTCGTAATAATTCCGGTTTGTTTCATGACGTGCAGTCGGTGGTTCACCCTGATGTAAGTTACGGCGTTTTCAGGGTTATTTCAGGGTTTTATCACATTTTTTTCCAATAAATCATTCGGCTTGTTCCGAGTTTTCCGGATAACAGTGGCGATGTAACTGTTCGCTGTGAGATGAACCCTTGTTGGAGACATCAGTCATGAAATCGCTTCCACTTTTGTCGAACCATCCTCGTGTAAGACGCTGGACCGCGGCCGTCGTCGCATCAGCCGTCGCATTGGGCGTCTGCCTCGCCAGCTACGACAATGTCGATGCGGCCATCAAACAAAACAGGATTGAACGACTGAACGCACGTATCGAGAACGTGTACACAGCCGACTATCAGGATATGGCCGACGACAAGCTCGAGCAGGAAAAAAGCAGGTCCTCCGCAACAGAGGATGACATGTTTGTCACCGAAGATCCGTACGGCACCAACACCACGTCACTGTATGTGTATTTCACTACCGACGACGCGGTTGCGTCTCCTATACCGTGCATGCAGACGCTATACGGATTTCACCCGTGACGCCTATCAGGAATCGCAATACAGCAAAACCCACGAATTCCAGCTGCTCGGCCTCATTCCCGGCGAGAAGAACACCGTCGCCATCACGCTGACCGATGCCGACGGCAAGTCCCGCACGCATGCCATCGAACACAGGGGCGCATCCCTGCTGGGCAATGAGGAGGTGCAGTCGGAGAAGACCGTCGCAGCCGATTCAGGTGAGGATCTGGGCGGCGGCCTGTATGCGATTCTCGGCAATGATTCCGACGAACAGGATTTCATGTTCTACTACGATACGAACGGCGTGCTGCGCGGTGAGATTCCGGTGCTCTACTATCGTTCGCACCGTCTGCTGTTCGATGATGACGGTCTCATGTGGTTCTCCGCGTCCACGCATCATATGGTGGCGATGAACCGTCTCGGCAAGCTGGAGAAGATCTACGATCTGGGATCCGACTACATTCTGCATCATGATTATGCGATGGATTCCAACGGAGACATCGTGCTGCTGGCCACCGAGCTCGGCCGTGACGACAACGCCGTGCAGGATCAGGTCATCAAGCTCAGCACTTCCACCGGAAGTGTAACCCGCTTGGTGGATTTCGGTGAGCTGTTCGCCGACTATAAGGCCTCCACCACGCATGCGGGAACCGACGAGTCGGATTCGAATGCCAAGAATCGTTGGGATTGGCTGCACTGCAATACCATTCAATTGTTGGATGACGGTTCCGCATTGTTCTCCGCCCGTGAGACGTCCACCATCATCAAGGTGGATGATTTGGAATCGGATCCGACGCTTGATTATATGATCGGCGAGCCATCCGTGTGGGCCGGCACCGATGAGGCCAGCAGTTTCCTGACGAAGTCCGGTGATTTTTCGGATACCGGCGGCCAGCATTCTATCACGTATGTCGCCGATGATTCGCTGCCTGACGGCCAGTATTACATGTATATGTTCGATAACAATTTCGGCACTTCGTTGACGCGTCCTGATTTTGACTGGTCGGTGATCGACGGCATTTCGACCGAATTGTCGTCCGATACGGCAAATTCGCGGTATCGCAAGTATCTGGTCAACGAGAATGCCGGCACGTATACGGAAGTGTCATCGTTCGACGTGCCATATTCGCCGTATGTCAGTTCCGCGCAGGAATTGGATAATGGCCAGATCTCATCGACTCGGGCATGAAGGGTCTGTTCGGCCAGTACAACAAGGATGGTGATCTGCTGGCGCAGTTCAAGATGACGTTGAACAGTGCGTACATCTACCGCGTGTACAAGTACGATTTCTCGGGATTCTATTTCGCCTGACATCCTGTCCGCAGGCTTGACGGGGCCGGGAATCTAAACTCCTTGTGGGGGTTTGGATTTCGGCCCCGTTTCGTATGCAATGGGTTCGGCACGCCCGTACAATGGTTGCCATGGGTTTTTTCGATTCGCTGTTTTCATCCAAACGTCCCGAAGCGACGCATGACGTCACGTTCACGCTAGATCAGGCAGGCCACACGTATGAGGATGGCAATGTCGGTCTGGAGCCGACATCGTTGACGATCACTCCGGAAAGCAAACGTGTGGCTGTGATCGGGTTGAATGGTTCCGGTAAGACCACGTTGCTGCAGCTGTTGGATGGCGCATTGTCTGCGACGTCCGGTTCGGTGCGTATCGACGCGAATGGTGCTGCGTATGATCCGTCGGTGAAACGTGATCTGAAACGTATCGAATCGATGATCGGCCGCGTTCGTCGCGAGGAAATTCCGAACAGTTATTACAAAGCGGATTCCATTCGCGAGGCGATTGATGAACCGTTGAAGAAGCATAAGGTGCCGGAAAGCGAACGCCAGGCGATCATCGGCAATCTGTTCGCGCATTTCGATCTGGCGGCGGTCGCACGTGAGCCCGCCTCCGCATTGGATAGCGAGAAACGTCATCTGCTGGCGATCGCTTCCGCATTGAGCTTCTCCCCCGCGGTGATCGTTGCCGACGAGCCGACAAGGGTTTGGACGAGGTGGCGTCCGCGCATGTGGCGAAAGCTCTGTTCAGTTACGACAAACAGGTAGTGTTCGCCACGCATGACACGGAGCTGATCACACGCGCGGAATATGCGATCGACCGCACGCTGGTGGTCGACGATCATCAGGTGGTGTTCGACGGTGGCCCGCATGAGGCCGTGGCCTTTTACACGGACCTCATCCGCGCTAAATATGAGGCTTCCAAAGCCTGACCATACCCACGGATTATTCCCGTTCCCCACATGTTGCGGCTCCTTCATCGGTGTCGACGATGGAACCACAACATGTTTCAGCCGATCATTGTGTTGACGGTGTCAAGCACCGTCTGAACGTTATGCCTGAATTCGTCGGGTTCCGGCAATAACGAGATCGCGAGATAGCCGTTCGACGTCATATCGAAGAAATAGCCGGGCTGTCCTGAAATTCCGTGCTTTTCGATCATGGACAACACCAGTTCGTTCTCGTCAAGCACGCTGGGCACGCGCAAAAGCACATTCCATCCGCCTTCGGCACGCAACACGCTGACCATGCCTGCTCGTCATCATCCAGCATGGTATGCAAGGCTGCGAGGTTGGTTTGCACGCGCTCTCGCACGCGCGCGGTCTGCGCGGCTGCGGCGCCCAGCATGGCGGGGATCTGTTTAGCGATGATCTCACTCATTGGCAGATAGTCGTCGGCGACCACGTCGAGTCTGCGCTTGGCCTCATCCACTTCAGCCGCCGGGCCGGACACTTGGATCCAACCCACTTTGCATGTGGCGCGGCCAACGTCTTCGAGAACCCATCCAATGCGAATGTGAGCGTGCCGGTCTCCCCCGCGAGACGCGCGTTGCCATCGAATGGTTCAAGATCATAGTCGTAGAACACCTCATCGGCGATGATGGCCACCTCATGGTCATGGCAAAGCCGCACAATGGCCTCACGTTCCGACGCTTTGACGTAACGATCCGGTCGGATTGTTGGGATTGATGAGCACCAGCGCGCGGATGCGGCCGCCATCTTCACCTTCAAGCGCTTCGCGTAGTTCGGCCACGTCGATGTACCAGGATCCGTCGAAACGTTGCTGGTACTCGATCATGTCGACGCATTCAAGTCGTGCGATCGATTCGATGAGCGGATATCCCGGCTTCGGTGCGAGCACGGCGTCACCTGCATTGCAGAGCAGTTTGATCAGCCATGAGTACGCTTCGGACGTCGAGCTCAATATGTATAGGTCGTCGGCGGTAGCGGTATTGCCTTGTTCATGCAGGAATGCGGCCAGCGCTTCGCGTGCGTATCGTTGCCCGCGTGGCTCCGCTCCGTAGATGTCCGGCAATAGTTCCGACGCGAGCGCATGTTTGGTTGGATTGGAGTCGTTGAGTTGCCGAGTGTGATGCCGTTTGCTTTGGCTTCCGCTTGGCTTTGGCGATGGGATTGGGCTCACTGATATCGACTCTGGAGGAAAAACGCATGGTCTCCACCATACTCTCTGGGTTGCGCAAGTGTTGCATCGAGCAAGAAGGATGCATTCGCCATGCGATCATCAGAGGAATAACAAGAGCCGTCCGACGGATGAATCGGACGGCTCTCGCTTATATGAAGGTTAGGAACCTTTATGGTTCACGACATCACTTCTGCTTGATGCTTGCGTAGTACGCAGCGCCGATGATGCCAGCCTCATTGTGCAGCTTGGCTGCGACGATCGGGGTCTTGATGTCGATGTACGGCAGGAACTTCTCGGACACGCGGGACACGCCACCGCCGACGACGAACAGCTGCGGATCCAAGTAGAACTCCATCAGGGAATAATACTTGGTCAGACGCTTGGCCACTTCTTGTAGCCATATCGAGCTTTTCACGAATGGAGGATGCCGCGTACTTCTCGGCGTCACCCTTGCCCTTGAGCAGTTCCAAATGGCCGAGCTCAGTGTTCGGAATGAGCTCGCCGTTGAAGATCAGCGCGGTGCCGATGCCGG
>ENA-OQER01001620-OQER01001620.1-human-gut-metagenome-genome-assembly--contig:-NODE-1620-length-10466-cov-3.172067_pt1 | contig 10466 bp, 14 predicted proteins | sample MGYA00242797_ERZ504639 | MGnify/ENA primary metagenome ERZ504639 (study PRJEB26092, sample SAMD00036306) | human gut metagenome | host: Homo sapiens | study: EMG produced TPA metagenomics assembly of...
CTACGCTGTTAGTAATTCCTGAATGGAAACCAAGCAAGCAGTTTTGCCACTTTCAGCCCCAGTTAGTACTTCAATATTACTATGTTTTGGAAATCGGCACAACCATATAACCGTCTTTGATGAAACTGTTTTTGTTTCATCGATGACATTGTACCAGCAAGCAGGGCCTCTGTATATACAAAGGCTCAAACACGCATGGCATTGCAAATTTGCCGTGCGTATTCTGCTTGTTGGGATGCAGTCCCAATCCCTGTGAACATCACGGAACCGTGATGGCTGTGCACTCTTACAGCGTGCTGAAAGAGCGTTTTGCAGAAACGCGAAGCCTGCATCGGCACGATGCAGAACAACAGGTTTGGGCTGTGCCCAACAAGCTCTTGCAAGGCAAGGGGCTTTGTATATACAAAGACATTGCTTGCAAGAGAGCTTCGGCGTACCAGAATGGTACCACGAAGCACTGCTTGCAGAAGCTATTGCATCCATCTGAATTGTCAATTCCGCTCGCAGCTGTTATACTGAACTCATCAAAAATTTTTCAGGAGGCAGTTGCCGTGACCGCAAAGCAAGTTCAAATCGGAGATAGACCCTGCCGTATTTACGGCGTAGACTGCGCCGAATATCTTCTGCTTCAGATGACGGATGAACACGAATTGCAGCGCATGGACAACGAAGTTGCAGCCATTGCACAGGGCGCAGCGCATCCGTTTCTGTTTGCGGCCATCCCGGTGGAAAGCTGGAACGATGCACTTTCCCCGTGGGAAGCCCCTGCTGTCTGGGGAAAGCAAGATTTCGGTGGAAATGCTGGGGGCACCCTGCGCTTTCTGACAGAACAGGTCGTGCCAACGCTGAAACAACAGTTCAATCTCCCGGAAAACGTCAAAATCATTCTGGGCGGCTACTCGCTGGCAGGGCTGTTTGCTTTGTGGACCTCCACCCAGACAAATCTGTTCTACGGTGTCGCCGCCGCCTCGCCCTCGGTGTGGTTTCCGGGCTGGATGGAGTTTGAACAGCAGCGCCCGATACAGACGCAGCACATTTATCTGAGCCTTGGCGACAAGGAAGAACACACGAAAAACGCTGTCATGGCTGTGGTGGGGGATAATATCCGCACTCTGCACAGTCAGCTTATAGCGCGCGGTGCAGACTGCACCTTTGAATGGAACAGCGGCGGGCATTTCAAAGACGCCGATTTGTGTACCGCAAGAGCATTTCGGTGGGTGATGGAGGAAAGCCGATGAATATTTTGATCGATGCAGACGGCTGCCCGGTCGTCGATCTGACGTTGCAGATTGCAAAGCGGTTCGGCATCTCGGTCATCATCCTGTGCGACACCTCTCACCAAATCGAGCGAGAAGGTGCGCAGACGTTGGTATTCGATAAAGGTTCTGACAGCGTGGACTTTGCGCTGGTGAACCGGGTAAAACCGGGGGATGTGGTCGTAACACAGGACTACGGGCTGGCCAGTATGTGCCTTGCCAAGCGCGTCCGGGTGCTGAATCAGAACGGTTTAGAATACACCGCCGACAACATAGACGCTCTCATGCTGCGACGGTATGAAAGCAAAAAGCTCCTCCGTGCCGGAAAGCACCCCAAGGGGAGCCCAAAGCGGACGAAGGAGCAGGATGCCAAGTTTGCGGATACACTTGAGAAGATTCTGAGCAAAAATTATTGATACATACTTTTGAAGGCTGGAGAAATCCAGCCTTCTTTTTTGGCGAATATCGATTTGAATGATTACATCTTGGTTACAGGTTATAAGTTGTGGGTGCAGAATGGCCTTTCCCGTCGCTACCTATTGAGGCATCTTTTTTCAAGACCACTTTCAACTTCAGGCACTGCCATTGTTGCCAAGTTTCGCCCTCCATCGATCGCCCCGTAGACCGACGTTATTTTAACCAAGAGGCTACTTCGGCTATATTTTCCAAGAACTTTTTCAACAAATTTCTTTTTCGGGTAACAAAAAGCACTTTTCGTCGGCTACCAATAGAGGGATAATTTTCAGAAGCCCTAAATTCCGAAGATTTTCTATAAAAAGCGGCTCCTTGAATACAGAATAGTTCAATCGTCCGGTACTTCACAAAAGGTACTTCTGTAACTCGCAGCCCGGTCATAACGAAGACGGGGTGCTGAAATGCCAATGAAGCGGTGCAAGCCCGCTGCTGGACGATTCCCCACCCTAGGGTGCCGAGGGCGAATATGGGAGACCTATATCATATTGACGCAGATGGACTGTAAGCCTATCTGCGACGCGAGAGTTGAAACTACTGTCAGCTCTCTTTACATTGCCACCTATCCGCAGGTGACACACTTTTTGACGCTATGAAGGATTCTTCTGGCTAGTATCAATTTGAACGATTACATCTTGGTTACAGATTGTAAGTGGTGGGTGCAGAATAGCCCTTTTCGTGGGCTCGCATATAGAGGGGTATTTCTTCGGAGTATCTTCTTTCACGAAGGTTTGCTTGTACTCGTATGATTATTATGACAATTCCGTTTAATAGCAGACGCACGATTTGCAAATGCAAATTGTGACTTTTTTGTTAATTTTCAAAAACATTGCTATGTTTTGGCCTTTTTCGTCGGCTACCTATTGAGGGCATCTTTTTCAAGACCACTTTCAACTTCAGGCACCGCCATTATTGCAAAGTTTCGCCCTCCATCGGTTACCCCATGGACCGACGTTATTTTAACCAAGAAGCTACTTCGGCTATATTTTCCAAGAACTTTTTAACAAATTTCTTTTTCGGGTTACTTTTTGGCCTTTCTCGATGCCTACCAATTAGAGGGACAATTTTTCGGAAGCCTTAAATTTCGAAGATTTTCTATAAAACTCTGTTCTTTGAAAACAGAATAGTTCAATCGTCCGGTACTTCACAAAAGGTACTTCTGTAACTCGCAGCCCGGTCATAACGAAGACGGGGTGGCTGAAATGCCAATGGTGCGGTGCAAGCCCGCTGCCGGACGATTCCCCACTCCTAGGGTGCCGAGGGCGAATATGGGAGACCTATATCATATTGACGCAGATGGGCTGCAAGCCCATCTGCGATGCGAGAGCTGGAATTGCTGCCAGTTCTCTTTACATTGTCACCTGACCGCAGCCTTGCTGCAAAGGATGACACACTTTTTGACCTTAAACTACTTATGCAGAAGGAGTGCCTATGAAATTTAACGATGCCTATTCCCAGATGTTTCCCGGTTACCCCGATGCCATCAGCCTTCAGCAGGCTGCGGAGATGCTTGGTCTGAACCGCCATACAGTTGGGGAATTGATCCGTTCCCGCCGCCTGTTTGCGCTTAAAATCGGCCGCACCTATCGTATCCCGAAGCTGAGTGTGATCGAGTTCCTGCTCACCGGGCAGAGCACCTTCCCGCTGGAAATCCGTCGCCGGATGTGGTATGCTGTGGGTGCAGCAACGGACAGCACGCCTGTTGACCCAAAGGAGGTTTATGATGAAAACTACAGGGTCTGTCCAAGAGAAAAATGGACGTTTCTATTTCGTGGTCAATCTTTATGATGCCAACGGCAAGCGGAAGATCAAGTGGATCTCCACAGGTTTGACCGTCCGGGGCAACAAGCGCAAGGCAGAATCCATGCTCCGGGAAGTGCTGCTCCACTATGATGAGACCGGGGAGCTGCCCACGGGGCGGGGAGGCACCTACGAAAAAGTAGACGCTAAAACCGCCAAGCCCCTGCCGCTGCCCCTCCAGCCCGTCAACAAGTCGGAGATGCTGTTTCTGGATTATCTCAACGAGTGGGTGCAAGTCCACAAGGCATCCATCCAGCCTGCAACCTTTATCAGCTACAATCGGATGATCACCGGGCGCATCACGCAGTATTTTGAGCCGCTGGCTTGAAGCTGTGCGAGGTCACGCCGCAGGTGCTGGATGAGTTTCAGGAGAAGATCTTGCTGGAGGCTACACCACTAACACGGTCATTCACTACCACGCCATCTTCGGTAAAGCGTTCAAGGATGCCGTCCGCAAGGACTATCTGGAAACCAACCCGATGCTGAAAGTTGACCGCCCGAAGAAGAACAGCTTCCGGCCCAACTTCTACTCCAAGGATGAAGTCCAGCAGCTGCTGGAAGTATCGCAGGATGACCCCCTGCACCTGTGCATCCTCATTACGGCCTACTACGGTCTGCGCCGCAGCGAGGTACTGGGGTTGAAGTGGTCTCTATCGACTTGAGCGCAAGTCCATCACCATCAACCACAAGGTGACGGAACAGTTGGTGAACGGCAAGTACGTTCCTGTGGTCAGCGATGTGATGAAGAACAAGACCAGCTGCCGTACTCTGCCGCTGATCCCGGCTGTGGAAGAAGAACTTCTGAAGCAGAAGGAAAAGCAGCAGCTCTACCGCAAGCTGTTCAAGAAGAGCTACAGCACTGAGTATCTGGATTTCGTCTGCACCGATCAGGAAGGCAAGCTGATCCGCCCGAACTTCGTGACGGAGCACTTTGATTGGCTGCTGACCAAGTACGGGCTGAAGCACATCCGTTTTCACGACCTGCGCCATAGCTGCGCCAGCCTGATGGTGATGAACGGCGTATCCATGAAGCAGGTTCAGGAATGGCTGGGGCACAGCACCTTTTCTACCACCGCTGACATCTACGCACATCTCGATTACAAGAGCAAACAGGGGTCTGCTGGGGTCATTGCGAACCTTTTGGGAGAATCCAAATTCCCCAAGTAATTATGGATTTATCGTTCATATATAAAGAGTACTGCAACAAGAAAAAAGCGATCTTTCTCTGCTTGATGCAAAAGAAAAGTCGCAGATCCGTTTGAATCTGCGACTTCTGGCGGAGATGGTGGGATTCGAACCCACGTGCCCGATTAAGGACAAAACGATTTCGAGTTTTTCCTGTCTCACGGTACTTGGTGGAAGATAGAGGTAATTAGCCCACTTTGCCAGAAGATACGAACCATCGAATTTACGCTCAAAATTTCATCAAAATCCAAAATCACTAGGCTCCATGCGGATTTGAACCCACTTTCCAAAACGCAGAAAAATCTGTCATTTGGAGAGAATTGGGAGAGATTTTACGCCCGTTGGAGAGAACGGGCGAGAGAGATTCCGGGAGCCAGAATCCATCCACACAATATGTTGCTTCTGACGCTGACCAAATCAAAGCAGCAAAGGATGGATGAACATGAGGACACTGTTAGAGTGCTATAAAATTCTCGAAGAATACCCCAACGGAATGACGAAAGACCAGTTCTACCGTGTTGCCCGCATCAACAAGCAACACGCAAAGTACCTTCTGGATTCCGGTCTCGTTCCGTGTATCAATACAGGAAAGAAAACACGCAAATACCATATTGCGACCCACGATGTGATCACCTACTTGTGCGACCGTGAAGATCATCCCGAAAAGTATAAAGTGCCAACGGGCTTTTATATCGAAAAGAACGGCTGTTCCAAGCGGCACCCGGACAAGCCTGCCGCAGAGATCATCCGCTTCAATTTTACAGAGCCGGAAAAGACAGGGCTGTATACCATGTGGGAGAAGCTCACCGCTGGATATGATGATCTGCTGACCACCCCGGAAGTTTCGGAACTGACGGGCTACTCTGCACAAAGCATCCAGCGATGGTGCAATCAGAAGATTCTTGTTGGATTCAAAATTCGTGGCACATTAACGATTCCTCGGCTTGCGGTTGTTGAGTTTATGTCCGGCGACCGTGCAACGGCAATCGTCCGAAAATCCTCAAAGCACCTTGACCTGCTCCGCACTTATGCACAGGACTGCCACGAGGGCGCGATGACCATTACATACTAAACAGACAGGACCCTATCTATTCCGGGGGCATCCGGGAACAGCTTGAAGATTATTTTTATCAGGCGTTGGAGGTAGACCTTCTGCTCCGGCTCTGCCCGGACGAGGAGAAAACCATCTACCAGATCGTAGATTTGCTTGTGGACACCTGTTCTACCAAACGCAAGATGTTGCGGATCGCCGGAGATGACAAACCTGCCGAGGTGGTACGCAGTCGGCTGAAAAAGCTGAATGCTGACCACATCCGTTTCGTGCTAGATTCTCTGGCAGAAAACACCGCCCCGGTGCGGAACATGAAGCAGTATCTGCTGGCGATGCTCTACAATGCGCCCACCACCATGAACCTCTACTATCAGAACAAGACGAACCACGACTTTGCGCGTGGTTCACCGAAGGCGGGGTGATGTTATCGCAAAGAAAGCTACGATTATCGCAGTCACCAATCAAAAAGGTGGTGTGGGGAAAAGCACCACCTGTGAGAATCTGGGCATCGGGCTGGCGATGGAGGGCAAGAAAGTCCTGTTGGTGGACACCGACCGCAGGGCAGCTTGACCATCAGCATGGGCTGGCAGCAGCCGGACGAACTGCCCACCACCCTTTCCACCTGATGCAGAAAGCCATGAACGACCAGCCATTCCGCCCGGTGAAGGCATCCTGCACCATGCGGAGGGCGTTGACCTGATTCCAGCCAACATCGAACTGGCAGGGCTGGAAGTGGCGTTGGTGAACAGCATGAACCGGGAAAAGATGCTGAAACAGGTGTTGGAGGGGGCAAAGCGGGAGTACGATTATATCCTGCTGGACTGTATGCCCTCGCTGGGGATGCTCACCATCAACGCACTGGCGGCGGCAGACGCTGCCTGATTCCCGTGCAGGCGCAGTACCTTTCCGCAAAAGGTCTGGAACAGCTTTTGCAGACGGTGCAGAAGGTCCGGCGGCAGATCAACCCGAAATTGAAAATTGAGGTATCCTACTGACCATGACCGACAGCCGCACCAACTACGGAAAGCAGATCAGCAGCCTGATTCGGCAGGCATACGGAAAACACCTGAAGGTGTTCGAGCAGACCATTCCCCGTTCCGTCCGTGCGGCAGAAACCAGTGCGGCAGGCAAAAGCATCTTTGCCTATGACCCAAAGGCAAGGTGCAGAAGCTACAAATCTCTTGCAAAGGAGGTGCTGGCGGATGCCAATCGACAGCGGAAACTTAGCTCTGAAAGGGCTAGATGACCTGTTTTCCACCGAGGAAAACCGACAGGAGGAGCAACGGGAACAGGTACAGCAAATTCCCATCGACGAACTGCACCCCTTCACCAACCACCCATTCAAGGTGTTGGACGATGAAGCCATGACCCGGACGGTAGAGAGCATCGCACAGTACGGGGTGCTGGCTCCGCTGATCGCCCGCCCCAGACCAGAGGGTGGCTACGAGATCATCTCCGGGCATCGCCGGAAACACGCCGCAGAGCTTGCCCATCTGGACACCGTGCCAGTCATTGTGCGCAATATGAAGGATGATGCCGCCACGATATTGATGGTCGATTCCAATTTGCAGAGAGAACACATCCTACCGAGTGAGCGGGCATTTGCGTACAAGATGAAGCTGGATGCGATAAAAAATCAAGGTGCTAGGTCAGATTTAACTTCCCGACAAGTTGTCGGGAAGTTGGAAGCCGCTGATGAAGTCGGAAAAGCCACTGATGAAAGCGGCAGACAAGTCCAGCGTTTCATTCGGCTCACCAATCTTGTCCCTGAACTACTGGACATGGTGGACGAAAAGAAAATCTCTTTTAACCCTGCGGTCGAATTGTCTTATCTTGATGCAAAACAGCAGCAAGATTTTTTAGAAGCAATGGATGCTTCCCAGAATGCGCCCTCTCTTTCGCAAGCCATACGGATAAAGAAGCTGGCGCAGCAAAGCGAGTTCAGTTATGATGCTGTCTACGACATTATGAATGAGGAAAAGAAAAGCGAACTGGACACTGTGACCATCAAAAACGAAACCCTGCGGAAATACTTTCCGCGCAGTTACACGCCCCGGCAGATGGAAAGCATCATCATCAAGCTGCTCGACCAGTGGCAGCTGAAAAAACAGCAGGCAAAACAGAAGAAGCAGGAAGAAGCGCGTTGAGCGCAGACTGAACTAAGAGACCCGATTCGGGTCTTTTTATTTTGCAAAAATAACGGAGGAAACGCCTATGAACAACACGATTGATTTCAAGACCGCAAAGACCATCGACAGCATGAGCAAGAAGCTCGACCACATCGACGATGCCGTGACCGGCTTCTTCTCAATCATGCACATGGCAATGAAGAACGAGCTTGGCAGTGCAGAGCCTTATTTCGCCGCAACCTCGCCGGTTCTGGATCTGACGGTTATCCGTCCTGACGATGCGCCGCACATTTTGGCTTGCTTCGATGAAGCAGATGAGGGTATCGGCATCTCTGAGAACGAGCCGCTGGGCTTCCGTTACAATCCTAAACAGGTTGTCAAGCTGATGGGGCAGCGGTATCTGGTCGGTCCGGTCATTTTTCACCGCTTCGATGAGGATGGCAACTTCGCATCTCTGACGATGGGCGATATGTACACCATCCAGAAATATCTGGAGATCAAGAGTGTCACCCTGATGATCGACCGAGACAAGCTGACCTGCATCTGTATTGACTGAGGTGTGCCATGCTGAACTTTTTTATCGATTTCGCATTTTTTGAAGCAGGTGCTTTTTTCGGCTTCTTCGTAGCGGCTCTGATGCAGGCGGCACGGAGCGGCGAAATCAGTCTGAACGGAAAGGAGGATTCGCATGGAAGAAAACACCCTGTCGGTGCTGAAAATTGCACCGGGGAAGTATCCGCAGCAGGTCGAAATCGATAACGACCTGAAAGCCTTGCAGCAGGCGGTGGGCGGCTTTATCGGCGCAAGCTACCCGTTTGAAGATCCGGTTGCCATCGTTTATAACGATGACGGCAAGCTCATGGGGCTGCCGTTGAACCGTGCCCTGCGGGACGAGGACGGGCAGATGTGCGATGCCGTTGCCGGGACTTTTCTGGTGGTGGGTCTGGGCGAGGAGGATTTTGCATCCCTGACCCCGGAACTGGCGCAGAAATACGAGCAGCTTTTCCATCAGCCGGAAGCCTTTCTGAAACTGGGCAACCGTCTGCTGGTGCTGCCGGTGCCCGATGAACCTCCGGCAGAAAAAACCGCACCAAGCCCACGGCAGAGCATGACCGCTAAAATCACCCTGCTGCAAGGGAGGCGATGGCAGTGCAGGAAGAAATCGAACAGAAATCCTTCAACCTGATGATCTCCACCACGAAATTGTCTGCCCGGACTGTTCTCCGGGCGGTAAAGGCGGCGTATCGGCTGTACCAGTCCAAGGCATCCCAAGGCAAGCAGAGCGTCCGCACCCTTCTGCGGCAAAACAGGGGCGTTTCCAGCGTGGAGATCAGCAAGACCGGCATCCGTGGGTTGGAACGCTATGCCAAAAAGTACGGCATCGACTATGCTATCCGCAAGGACACCTCCGAGGTGCCGCCCCGGTATCTGGTCTTTTTTCAAAGCCCCGGACGCAGAAGCCTTCCACTCGGCGTTCAAGGAGTATTCGGCATCTCTGCTGAACAAAGACAAACGCCCCTCGGTGCTGGCAAAACTGCATGAACTGGTGCAGGCAGCGGCTGAACTCCCCGGCAAAGTCCGGCATAAGGAACAGGAGCGTGGACTGTGACCACGAAAAAGCTGACAAAGCTGCTGGCGCTGTATCTGCCCTATCTTCTGCTGGGACTGGTGGCAACGAACTTTGGCGAGGCATGGCGGCTTGCGAGGGCAAGGAACTGGGCGAGAAAATCATGTCCATGATGGGGACCATCCCGGTGGCGTTTGCAAATCCTCTGCCCAGCCTGCATCCGCTTGATTTTCTGGCGGGCTTGTGCTGCGGCGCAGGGTTACGGCTGGCATCTATTTGCGTGGCAAAAACGCCAAAAAGTACCGCCACGGCATGGAGTACGGCTCTGCCCGGTGGGGCACTCCGAAGGATATTGAGCCGTTCATGGCTCCGAAATTTTCCGACAACATCATTCTGACCAAAACGGAACGGTTGATGATGTCCAACCGCCCGCCTGACCCCAAGAACGCCCGAAACAAAAACGTGCTGGTGGTGGGCGGCTCCGGTTCAGGTAAAACACGCTTTTGGCTGAAGCCGAATCTGCTTCAGTGCCACAGCTCCTATGTTGTCACCGATCCGAAAGGCAGTATCGTGGTCGAGTGCGGGAACGCCCTGCTGAAGAACGGCTACAAGCTGAAAATCCTGAATACCATTAACTTTTCCAAGAGTATGCACTACAACCCCTTCGCCTATGTCCACAGCGAAAAGGACATTTTGAAACTGGTCACGACCCTGATGACCAACACCAAGGGCGAAGGGTCCGGCGGCGACCCTTTCTGGGAAAAATCCGAAAGGCTGCTTTTGACTGCGCTGATTGCGTATCTCCACTATGAAGCCCCGGTGGAGGAGCAAAATTTCGCCACCCTGCTGGAAATGCTCAACACCATGCAGGTGCTGGAGGACGATGAGGAATACCAGAATCCGGTAGACTTGCTGTTTGAAGAACTGGCAAAAAAGAAGCCCAACAGCTTTGCCGGGCGGCAGTACAAACTTTACAAGCTGGCTGCCGGAAAGACCGCAAAATCCAT
>ENA-OQER01001621-OQER01001621.1-human-gut-metagenome-genome-assembly--contig:-NODE-1621-length-10463-cov-1.846943_pt1 | contig 10463 bp, 14 predicted proteins | sample MGYA00242797_ERZ504639 | MGnify/ENA primary metagenome ERZ504639 (study PRJEB26092, sample SAMD00036306) | human gut metagenome | host: Homo sapiens | study: EMG produced TPA metagenomics assembly of...
ATATAGCTATAGTTCTTGCTGAAATTGTGATGTATGGCTTTGTTATCCTGCTCGTTCTCATGGGATTTACAAGTGTAATTAGTACGCTGACGACAAATATCAGAATCAGAAGCCGTGAGTTTGCAGTGTTAAAGAGTGTTGGAATGACAAATAAATCACTTTGCAGGATGTTATATAGTGAAAGTGTTTTTTGTGTTGTAAATGCACTTGTTCCGGGAGTGATACTTGGAATTGCAATTCCATTTTTAATTAATTTATCCATTCGGAAGGCTTTCCCGGTATTGTATCATATTCCGTGGGCGACATTATTTGGTGGTATATTTGTTTTGATAGGAATTGTGTTTTTTATCACACGAACTGAAATTCATAAGTTAAGAGATAAAAGTATTATTGATGAAATAAGAATGGATATTGTATAATGGCTAATGCCATTCGGGCATTAGTTTCAATGTTCATTCCTATTTTATGATTGTAAGTATCTTATTTTCTAATCATAGTATGACTGATTGTCATCCCCATAAAATTGGAAGCTGTTATTCTCCTATGGAGACACCGCTATCGTCTTTAAGGCCACAAATCGCAACTATACCATTATTTTTATAACTCACAATGAGAGTGGTATCCCCAATTTTCCAACATACTGTGTCGTCTTCACTGGTATCAGGTTTCCCCCATACCTCTCTAAGCTGGTCAATATGGTATCCAGGCAAAAGGCTATTAACATCGGCTTCACTCATTTCTGCGATTGCCGTCAGAGTGGGAAGATTGTCGTTACTTTTGCGATTGTAGTACCCATAAAACCATGCCGATACGCATATCGCAAGAGCCAAAATGATTACAGTCATAACAGATAGCTTCTTTTTCATACAATCACGCTCCCTTCCTCAAGTTCTGATTTTATAAATTCATTACTAAACATAATTCTACCACAATCACACTTACAATCCTACGTTTTTCTTTTTCATTACATATAAAATTGCCTTGTGAACGGACATTTATATATGCACTTCAAAACCTAAGAAAGCACCATAAAATCTGCGACACTACGACCGCTAAACTCTGGCAGGACACAATTTTTCACAAAAAATCTTCAAAAAACATCAGAAATACTGTTGACAAAAAAATAGGATGGTGCTATGTTAGGTACATAGATATTAGCACTCCAATCAAATGAGTGCTAACAAATCTAAAAACACACAGATAATTGTTCAGTGACAAGCGTTGTTGGGCAATTATGATATTTCCAGAAGCAGGAGTGAGTGAATGGAAGAATTAGAATTAGACGAACGTAAAACGAAAATTTTAAATGCTATCATCCGCAACTATCTGGAAACAGGTGAACCGGTTGGTTCAAGAACCATTTCAAAGTATACAGACCTGAATTTAAGTTCAGCAACGATCCGAAATGAGATGGCAGACCTTGAGGAATTAGGATACATTTTACAGCCGCATACTTCGGCAGGACGGATTCCTTCCGATAAAGGTTACCGCTTCTATGTAGATCATCTGATGGAAGAGAAGAACCGGGAAGTGGATGACATGAAACAGTTTGTCATCGAACACACCGAGAAGATGGAACAGGTACTGCAGAAGGTTGCAAAAGTTCTGGCAGCCAATACCAACTATGCAACAATGGTATCAGCGCGAGTTATCATCGGAACAAAGTGAAGTTCATCCAGCTCTCTAATGTGGATGAGGAACAGATCCTTGCAGTGATCGTCACAGAGGGCAACATGGTCAAGAATAAGATCATTCCGGTATCAGAACCGCTTGATAATGAGACAATGTTGAAGTTGAATATCCTGTTGAATTCGAATCTGAATGGTCTGGCATTAGAAGAGATCAATCTTGCGACCATCGCCAAGCTGAAGCAGGCAGGTATCCACGGTGATATCGTCAGCAATGTGCTTGATACACTTGGTGAGACAATGGGTCAGGATGAGGATATTAAGATTTATACAAGTGGTACGACGAATCTTTTCAAATATCCGGAGTTATCTGATTCAGCGGAGAAAGCAAGTGAACTGATCTCCACATTTGAGGAGAAACAGCAGTTGGCAAGCCTTGTAACTGAAAACCTGTTGGATGAAGAGAATACAGGAATTCAGGTTTATATAGGAAATGAAAGCCCGATCCAGACGATGAAGGACTGCAGCGTTGTGACTGCAACTTATGAATTGGGCGAAGGTGTTCGGGGAACGATAGGAATTGTCGGACCGAAGCGGATGGATTATGAGAAAGTAATGGCGAATCTGAACACATTGAAAAAATCTCTGGATGGCATCTTAGATAAGCCAAAAGGAGAAGTATAGAAAGGTGGCTGGGAAATGCAGGAAGCGAAGAAAGAAGAAGTATTAGAAGAGGTTTTAGAGGATTTAGAAAAAGAGTCCCAGGCAGATCAGACAGAAGATTCCGTAAAAGAAGCTGAAACGACTGAGGATACAGCTTCTGAGACAGAAGAGAAAGACACAGAGGAAACGGCGGAAGAGACAGAAGGATCTTCCAAAGAGGATTCTGATGACAATAAAAAGGGATTCTTCAAGAAGAAAAAAGATAAGAAAGATGAACAGATTGAAGATCTTACCGATCGTCTGAGACGCCAGATGGCAGAATTTGAGAATTTCCGCAAACGTACTGAGAAAGAAAAATCACAGATGTTTGATATGGGAGCAAAAACAATTGTTGAGAAAGTGCTTCCGGTGATCGATAATTTCGAGCGCGGACTTGCGGCTGTACCGGAAGACAAAAAGGAAGATGCATTTGTCGTTGGTATGGATAAGATTTACAAACAATTCCTTACAACATTAGAGGAGGCTGGTGTAAAACCAATCGAGGCAGTTGGACAGGAATTTGATCCAAATTTCCATAATGCAGTCATGCATGTGGAAGATGAAGAGCTTGGCGAAAATATAGTAGCGGAAGAACTTCAGAAAGGTTATATGTACAGAGACGCTGTGGTAAGACACAGCATGGTAAAGGTAGCTAATTAAAGGAGGAAATTATTATGAGTAAAATTATTGGTATTGACTTAGGAACAACAAACAGCTGTGTAGCAGTTATGGAAGGTGGAAAACCTACCGTTATCGCAAATCAGGAAGGTGCAAGAACAACACCATCTATCGTAGCATTTACAAAAACAGGAGAGAGATTAGTCGGTGAACCTGCAAAACGTCAGGCTGTTACAAACGCAGAGAAAACAATCTCTTCCATTAAGAGACATATGGGATCTGATTACAAAGTAGCAATTGATGATAAACAGTATTCTCCACAGCAGATCTCCGCAATGATCCTTCAGAAATTAAAAGCAGATGCAGAGGGATATTTAGGAGAGAAAGTTACAGAAGCGGTTATCACAGTACCAGCAATACTTCAATGATGCCCAGCGTCAGGCAACAAAAGATGCCGGTAAGATCGCAGGACTTGATGTAAAACGTATCATCAACGAGCCAACAGCAGCAGCTTTAGCTTATGGTCTTGACAATGAGAAAGAACAGAAGATCATGGTATACGACTAGGTGGTGGTACATTCGATGTTTCCATTATCGAGATCGGTGACGGAGTTATTGAAGTATTAGCTACAAACGGTGATACACATCTTGGTGGTGATGATTTTGATAACAAGATCACACAGTGGATGATCGATGAATTCAAGAAAGCAGAAGGTGTTGATTTATCTACAGATAAGATGGCACTTCAGAGATTAAAAGAAGCAGCAGAGAAGGCTAAGAAAGAGTTATCTTCTGCTACAACTACAAATATCAACTTACCATTCATCACAGCTACAGCAGAAGGTCCAAAACATTTCGATATGAACCTTACAAGAGCAAAATTTGATGAATTAACACATGACTTAGTTGAGAGAACTGCAATCCCGGTTCAGAACGCTATGAAAGATGCAGGACTTACAAACGCTGATCTTGGTCAGGTATTATTAGTTGGTGGTTCTACACGTATCCCGGCTGTACAGGACAAGGTAAGACAGTTGACAGGCAAAGAGCCAAGCAAATCCTTAAACCCGGATGAGTGTGTGGCAATCGGTGCTTCTATCCAGGGTGGTAAATTAGCCGGAGATGCCGGTGCCGGTGAAATCTTACTTCTTGATGTAACACCATTATCATTATCTATTGAGACAATGGGTGGTATCGCTACAAGACTGATCGAGAGAAATACAACGATCCCTACCAAGAAGAGCCAGATCTTCTCTACAGCAGCAGATAACCAGACAGCCGTTGATATCAACGTTGTACAGGGTGAGAGACAGTTCGCAAGAGATAACAAATCCCTTGGACAGTTCCGTCTGGATGGTATCCCACCAGCACGTCGTGGTGTTCCACAGATCGAGGTTACATTCGATATCGATGCCAACGGTATTGTAAATGTTTCTGCAAAAGATTTAGGAACAGGAAAAGAGCAGCACATCACAATTACATCCGGATCTAACATGTCCGATGATGAGATCGATAAGGCTGTAAAAGAAGCAGCTGAGTTCGAAGCACAGGATAAGAAGAGAAAAGAAGCAATCGATGCAAGAAACGATGCAGATTCCTTCGTATTCCAGACACAGCAGGCATTGGATCAGGTTGGAGCAAACCTTGATGCAAATGATAAAGCTGAAGTAGAAGCTGACTTAAATGCAGTAAAATCTTTCTTGGACGCACATCAGAATGCAGAAGAGATGACAGACGCAGATGTTGCTGAATTAAAAGCAGCTCAGGAGAAACTGACACAGAAGTGCACAGAAAGTATTTGCTAAGATGTATGAGCAGACACAGGCAGCACAGGTGCCCAGGGAGCAGGTCCTGATATGGGAAACATGGGCGGCGCACAGACGAACAATGCCGGCGCAGCAGATGATGATGTTGTAGACGTACTGATTTCAAAGAAGGTCTAAAATATAATCAGCATAGTTAAAAAGGGGTTTCCGGTTTCCGAACTATATGCGGTAGAAGAGGAAAATATTTTAAAATTTTTGAAAACCGGAAATTGAATCATGCTTTAGACAGATAGCCGGTATGATAAATTTGTACATGATAACAAGGAGTTAAGCGTTATGGCAGAGAAAAGAGATTATTATGAAGTCCTTGGCGTTCCGAAGAATGCGAGTGACGCTGATATAAAAAAGGCATTCCGTACTCTTGCCAAGAAGTACCATCCGGATATGCATCCGGGTGATAAAGAATGTGAAGAAAAGTTCAAGGAAGCACAGGAAGCTTATGCAGTATTGAGTGATGCAGAAAGCGTAAACAGTATGATCAGTTTGGTCATGCAGCATTCGATGGTACAGGCGGCGGTGCTGGCGGATTTGATTTTTCAGGCATGGATATGGGAGATATCTTTGGAGATATTTTCGGCGACTTCTTCGGTGGCGGTGGCGCCAGAAGAAGAGGCAATGATGGACCGATGAAAGGTGCGAATCTCCGTACCAGTGTAAGGATCACATTTGAAGAGGCTGTTTTCGGATGTGAGAAAGAAATTGAAATGGTTCTGAAGGATGAGTGTGCAACCTGCCATGTACAGGTGCAAAACCGGGAACAAGCCCGGAAACATGTACCAAGTGCGGCGGCAAAGGAAAAGTTGTGTTTACACAGCAGTCCTTCTTTGGAACGGTGCAGAATGTCCAGACCTGTCCGGATTGTAATGGTACCGGTAAAGTAGTCAAAGACAAATGTCCGGATTGCCGTGGTACCGGATATATTGCAAGAAAGAGAAAAATCCAGGTAACGATTCCGGCCGGTATCGACAATGGACAGAGTGTCCGTATCCGTGAAAAAGGAGAGCCGGGTGTCAACGGTGGCCCAAGAGGAGATTTGTTAGTAGAAGTAGTTGTATCCAGACATCCAATCTTCCAGCGTCAGGATATGAATATTTATTCCACAGCTCCGGTTACGTTTGCGCAGGCTGCATTGGGCGGCGAGATCCGTATCAATACCGTTGACGGAGATGTGCTTTATGAAGTAAAACCAGGTACACAGACCGACACCAAGATCCGTCTGAAAGGAAAGGGAGTTCCATCCCTGAGAAATAAAGGGTTCGTGGTGACCAGTATGTAACTTTGGTTGTCCAGACACCGACAGGTCTTAATAATGAGGCGAAAGAGGCGTTACGTCATTTTGATGAACTGACAGGTGCGTCCTTAAACCGAAGCAACGCCGGTGGTAACGGCACCCAGGAAAAGGGTAAGAAGAAAAAGGGATTCATGGATAAATTAAAAGAATCCTTTGATGATATCTAAAACAGATTCTAAAGATGAAAAGGATCATTTTAGTAAAATGAACAGATAATAGAAACCCGGTGTAAGATCTTTGCTGAGAGATTACACCGGGTTTGTTATTATGACAATAGAAAATACAATGTCTGTTTTGAAAACTCTATTCCGGATACACCAGATGTTTTTCATCAATATGGTAGAGCGTGTTTTCAAGATAGCGGTTGCAAGATAATTTGCCATACCAAGGTTCATATCCAGATAATTGCCACAGTCTTTTGGACTTGCGCCAGGAACATCGCCCTTAAAATCGCGGATAAACTCAAACATTTCAATCATCAGGCCAACAATGTCCTTTGATTCATAATCACCTGCGAGAAGCAGATAAAATCCGGTACGGCATCCCATCGGACCAAAATAAATAGTTTTTGGAACCGTAAACAGCATGGTTTCTTAAAAATGTTGCTGCAAGGTGTTCGATCGTATGCATCTCGGCGGTATTCATGACAGGCTCATCGTTTGGGGAAGTCATGCGCAGATCAAATGTGGTGATCACTTCTGCACCGACGGTATCTTTGCGGGATACATAAACGCCGGGTTCTAATTTGAATATGGTCTATTGTAAAGCTTTGCAATTTTTTTCCATAAATAAAATCTCCTTTTGTTTTTTCTAAAACAAACTTAATGTAAATTTTGCGGGACAGTCAAGGAAAAAAGCCACAATGTTACATAATAATATAAGAAAAAAATCAGTTCCCTGATAAATCGGAAAGGGAATCTTAACAATTGAGTCCAAAATACTTGTATTTCAATGAAAAATAATGTATATTTATGCAGACAATCAGAAAAAAGAGGAGCGGATATTTATGATGAAGAAAAAAAGTAAAAAACTGCTGCTTTGGCTTTTCGTTCTGACATTGTGCTGACAGGAATTGCTGGATGCGGCACAAAGCAGAAGGATGATCAGGAAGCAGCATCCACGGAAACAGCCGGTGCGATCAGCGGTGTGGATGATATCGTTGGAAAAAAGATTGGTGTCCAGCTTGGAACAACCGGTGATATTTATGTTTCCGATTATGAAAATGACGGATCAGGAACAACGGTGGAGCGTTACAACAAAGGCGCAGATGCAGTCCAGGCATTAAAACAGGGAAAGATTGACTGTGTTGTGATCGATGAACAGCCGGCGCTCGCATTTGTGGAGGAGAATCCGGGACTTAAAATTCTCGATGAAGAATTTACGCTGGAAGAATATGCGATCGTTATCGCAAAGGGAAACGATGATCTGCTGGAAAAGGTCAATACGGCATTAGAGGAATTAAGAAGCGAGGGAACGCTTGACCGGATTACAAAAAATTATATTGGAACAGATGCGGAAAAAGGAAATTATCCATACGAACCACAGGATGTGTCCCGTGGGAATGGAACACTGACGATGGGAACAAATGCTGAGTTCCCGCCATATGAGTATTATGAGAATAATGAAATCGTCGGTATAGATGTGGATATCATGCAGGCGATCGCTGATAAGCTCGGTATGGAATTGAAAATTGAAGATATGGCATTTGATTCTATTATTCCGGCTGTGTCTACGGGAAAGATAGATGTGGCGCTGCCGGATTTACCGTGACAGAAGAACGAAAGAAGAATGTCAACTTTACAGATACATATGCAACTTCCAAGCAGGTGATCATTGTGCGTGATGGGAATGCAGTGACAGCAAAGAGTTCGTTTGGCGAAAAATTTTACCAGAACTTTATTCAGGATAACCGCTATGCATATATGTTAAAAGGTCTTGGCAATACATTGATCATTACAATTTTTGCGGTGATGATCGGTATTGTCTTAGGATTTTTAATTGCCATTGTCAGAACCAGCCATGACAGAAATGGCGGGCTTGGCATTCTGAATGCAGTCTGTAAAGCATATTTGACGATCATCCGCGGCACACCGGTCATGATCCAGTTATTGATTATCTATTATGTTATTTTCCAGAGTATTAACACGGGAAAAATCGTGGTAGCAGTGATCGCATTTGGTTTGAACTCAGCTGCTTATGTGGCAGAGATCGTGCGTTCCGGAATTATGGCAGTGGATATCGGACAGTTTGAGGCAGGACGAAGCTTAGGCCTTAATTACAGACAGACGATGACCACCATCATCCTGCCACAGGCAGTAAAGAATATTCTCCCTGCACTGTGTAACGAGTTTATCAGTTTATTGAAAGAGACGTCCATCAGTGGTTACATCGGTCTGATGGATCTGACAAAAGGTGGAGACATTATCCGAAGCGTTACATATGAGGCATTTATGCCGTTGATCGCAGTTGCTGTCATTTATCTTCTGATGGTAGTCGGACTTAGCAAAGCTGTCGGTGTCTTAGAAAGGAAGTTGAGAAACAATGAGCGATAATACAAATACAACCAATTCTGCAGAGGTGATCTTAGAGATCCAGGATCTCTGCAAATCTTTTGGGGATCATGAAGTATTAAAAGGAATCTCCACGACCATCAGAAAAGGGGATGTCCTTGCATTGATCGGACCTTCCGGCTGTGGAAAATCGACATTTCTGCGATCCTTAAACCTGTTGGAGATCCCAACGAGCGGACACGTTCTGTTTGAGGGGACGGATATGACGGATAAGTCGGTGGATATTAACCATGTACGGGAAAAATCGGAATGGTGTTCCAGCAGTTTAATCTGTTTCCAAACATGACTATTAAGGAAAACATTATGCTTGCCCCGGTAAAACTCAACAAAATGACCAGGGAAGAGGCAGAGAAAAAAGCGATGGAACTTTTGAAAAGAATCGGTCTGTCTGATAAGGCGGATGCTATCCAAGCCAGCTTTCAGGTGGACAGAAACAGAGAATTGCCATTGTCCGTTCGCTTGCCATGAACCCGGATATTATTTTGTTTGATGAGCCGACTTCGGCATTGGACCTGAGATGGTCGGCGAGGTTTTAAGCGTTATGAAAGAACTTGCAGAGGACGGTATGACCATGGTGGTTGTAACACATGAAATGGGATTTGCAAGAGAGGTTGCAAACCGTGTCATGTTCATCAATGACGGTGTCATTCAGGAAGAAAACACACCGCAGGAGATCTTTGAACATCCACAGAGTCCGAGATTGCAGGAATTTTTATCAAAAGTATTATGATCATGAAAGAAAAAGGCTGTGCGGCAGCCTTTTTCTTTTGCTTTATTTCTGGTGTATAATTCGCTATAATCGATATAGAATCTAAGACACAGGTACGGAAACGATAAAAAACGATGGAACATCAGACAGGGAGAAAACGATGGGGAAAAAGGAATGGAAGAAGATCAGACATGGGATCATCATTTTGTGATGGCATTTTTCAGTGCAATACCATTTGTGGTATATGGAAAAAATATTGATTCCAAAGAAACAATCCGTATTGGATATATTGATTATGGCGGGTTTATCGATCTGGACGAAAATGGGGAGTATACAGGATATGGCGTGGAATTGCTGGATAAGATCGCTGAGTATACCGGATGGAAGTACGAATATGTGTATGACACATGGGACAATGTCCTGAAAAAACTGGAGTCAGGTGAGATTGATATGATCTGCCAGGCGCAGAAAACACCGGAACGTGAGGAGAGATTCCTGCTTTCGAAGTACTGGGCGGGAACAGAAGCCTGTGTTCTTTATGCAAGAATGGATGATGACAGGTATTATTACAATGATTATGAGGCTTTTAATGGCATCCGGGTGGCAGGACTGAAAGAAAGTTTTCAGAATGATGATCTGAAAGAATATGCTCAAAAGAATGATTTTTCGTTTGAGTTGAAAGAATACATGACGACAGAAGAATGTTTTCAGGCATTGGAGGAAGGTGCTGTGGATGCAGTCGTACAGGGATCGCTTGTCGGGATGACCGATTATAAGATTATCTGCCGGTTTGGAGCACAGCCATTTTATCTGATGGCAGGAAAGCAGAAGCAAAAGGTAATGGAGGATGCCGATTATGCGCTTGGAGAGATCACAGCGGATTATCCGACATTTTTAAGTGAACTGTACCAGAAGTATTATGGAGATACTTCTGCCATGGGGCTTGCATTTACAAGAGAAGAAATTGAATATATTAGGGCACAAAAACAGGTGAATATGGCGTTTGTCAATAATAGACCACCGTTTTCAATGGAAAATGACGACGGAGAAATCGAAGGGATCATTGTTGATCTTGCGAGTCGGATCGGGAGAGCAGCGGCCTGAATCTGCAGTACACGA
>ENA-OQER01001622-OQER01001622.1-human-gut-metagenome-genome-assembly--contig:-NODE-1622-length-10456-cov-2.415335_pt1 | contig 10456 bp, 15 predicted proteins | sample MGYA00242797_ERZ504639 | MGnify/ENA primary metagenome ERZ504639 (study PRJEB26092, sample SAMD00036306) | human gut metagenome | host: Homo sapiens | study: EMG produced TPA metagenomics assembly of...
ATGGGTAGTGAAAAATTAAGATTTTTCATAACGCAAGAATGGAGGATTATTATGCCGGATAATAATGGAAGAAGAGTTATAAATATAATATTCAGAGTGATAATTATAGGTGCGTTTTATACAGGCATTAAAGCAGTTTATAATTTCTATATGCTTATGGCACAGTATACAACACTGCAGGGTGAAAACTTATTTAGCAGAGTGGCACTGCTTATAGACGATTATATGTTTATGATAATACTTACTGTAGCTGCTATTATATTTAATATACTTACAAGAAAGCAGATAGACAGTAAAGCATTTATAGTAAGAACGGTGAGCATAGTGGCGGCACTTATAGCTGGCTGTATGTCATTTCCGGCTATAGGTATGCTTGCGTATATAGCTATAGCAAAATATCCACAGCTTATGCAGATGACACCAGTGTTTAACGACATGTTTACGCTGAATGAAGTGTATACATCACCTATGACAGACTGGCTGATAGCAAGACCATATCTTTTTTACATGTATTTTATTTCATGTGCTATATTTGCAGTGCTTTTTGCAACCACAATATATACATTTATTAAGAGTATGACAGATAAGAAAAGAATGCAGTAAGAGGAAAATATATGAAGATAGTAACGCCAGCTTATTATAAGGATTTTAAGTGTATAGCAGGGGCATGTACTGATACATGTTGTGCCGGATGGGATGTTGATGTTGATGAGGCTTCTTATAAGCATTACAAGAAGGTAAAGGGAAGTTTCGGGAAAAGACTTAAGAGTGTAATGGTGCCATCAGAGGATGGTGGGTGTACATTTACACTGAATAATGGCAGATGTCCTTTTTTAAATGATAATAACCTGTGTGATCTATATATTGAACTTGGTGAGGATAAGCTGTGTGAAACATGTGCAGAGTTCCCAAGATTTATTAATGAGTATGGAAGTGTAAGAGAGATTGGCATAGCACCATCGTGTAAAACAGCAGGTGAGCTTATATTAGGATATAAGGACGAGCTACATTTGACATAAAAGACAGTGATGAAGAGGTGAGTTCATACAACGACATAGATCCTATGACCTATATGCAGCTAAGACAGGCAAGGACTATAGCTTATAACATAGTTTCAGACAGAGACTATACGATAGCTGAAAGAGCAGTGCTTCTTCTTATGTTTGCAAAAGATATACAGCATTATCTTGACAGGGAAAGAGATGAACTTATAATAGGGGTCTGTAAAAGATACGCGAAGGAAGATTATAGGGAACATAAGCTTGACAAGGCACGCGATAGTGCAGCTATGCGGCCTGATGCATATATGTATACAAAACGTCTGTTTGACAGATTCAAAGGAATGGAGATTATTAATAAAGACTGGAACATATATACACAGGAGATTAATACTTCTATGAAAAATGCAGGGATGCCATGACATTCAGGAATATTGTAAATGAATTCAATAAGTATTATGAATATAACCAGCATGAGTATGAACAGATGCTTATGTATTATGTTTACAGATATTTCCTTGATGCAGTATATGATTATAATGTTCTGCTTAAGATGAAGGGGGCGGCTGTCGGACTTCTTGTACTTAAGATGATGGATGTAGCGGACTGGTATCTTAACGGTAAAAAGCTTGAATTCGTAAGGCAGGTTGATCTTGCACATCTATATTCAAGGCAATATGAACATTCTTATTACAACTATGAAGAATATAATAAGTTCTTTATGACTAAGAGAAAATATAGCTATGAGAATCTTATAGCACAGTTGTTTATGCTGGAGTAGAAGTATTAAAAGAATATATAAGGCATTATGCATTTTAAAGCAGATGTCCATGAAAGGAATGGAATTAACTATGAAAATGATACTTAAGTATCTGGAAAAACTTAAGAAGGAATGTGTTCTTGCACCTCTTTTTAAGATGCTTGAGGCACTTTTTGAACTTTTTGTGCCACTTGTTGTGGCATCGATTATAGACAGGGGTATAGCCAGTCAGGATACAGGTTATATTGTTAAATCCTGTCTTATGTTACTCTTACTTGCAGTTATAGGACTTACGTGTTCCATAACAGCACAGTATTTCAGCGCGAAAGCAGCAGTTGGATGTGCAACAGGTATAAGGCATGCACTTTTTAAGCATATCCAGTCACTTTCATTCACAGAGCTTGATGAGCTTGGTACTTCAACGCTGATAACACGTATGACAAGCGATATTAACCAGGTACAGAATGGTGTAAATCTGGTGCTTAGATTGTTTTTACGTTCACCATTCATAGTGTTTGGTGCCATGATCATGCATTTACCATAGATGTTAAGGCAGCACTTGTGTTTGCAGCAGCTATCCCGGTGCTTGCTGTTATTGTGTTTGGAATCATGGTCGGTACAAGACCTTTATATAAAAGGGTTCAGGCAGGCTTGATACCATACTAGGTATAACCAGAGAGAATCTTACTGGTGTAAGAGTCATAAGAGCGTTTAACAAGCAGGAGGATGAGCTTAAGCATTTTAAAGAGAAGAATGAAGAGCTTAATCATCTTCAGAAGTTTGTAGGTAAGATATCAGGACTTATGAATCCACTTACTTATGTAGTTGTAAATGTTTCAATCATAGCACTTATATGGATAGGTGGCGTGAGGGTTAATCAGGGAGCTTTAACACAGGGACAGGTTGTGGCACTTTATAACTACATGTCACAGATTCTTGTGGAGCTGATTAAGCTTGCTAATCTTATAATCAATATAACTAAGGCTCTTGCATGTGCAGGACGTATACAGTCAATATTTGATGTTAAACCAGGCATGCAGGATGGAACAGCCGGTGTGAAGGAATCAGATGATGAAGTGCCGGTAGTTGAGTTTAAGAATGCTGCACTTACGTATAGTGGAGCCGGTGATACAAGTATAGCAGGTGTAAGCTTTAAGGCGTACAGAGGTCAGACTATAGGTATCATAGGTGGTACAGGCTCCGGTAAGTCAAGTCTTGTAGGACTTATTCCAAGATTTTATGATGCCACAGAGGGAGAAGTTCTTATAGATGGTGTCAATGTTAAGGATATAAAGTTAGAAGAATTAAGAGATAAGGTCGGCATAGTCATGCAGAAGGCTGTGCTGTTTAAGGGCAGTATAAGAAACAACATGCAGGTAGCCAAACAGGATGCAACTGATGGTGAGATAGATGAGGCACTTGCTATAGCACAGGCAAAGGAGTTTGTTGATAAAAAAAGACGGACGTCTTGACTATATGATAGAGCAGGGTGGAAAGAATCTTTCAGGTGGTCAGAGACAGAGACTTACAATAGCAAGAGCTGTTGTTAAGAAGCCAGATGTCCTTATACTTGATGACAGCGCATCAGCACTTGATTTGCAACAGATGCAGCACTTAGAAAGTCAATCAGGACAATGCCAAACAATCCTACTGTATTCATAGTATCACAGCGTTCAGCATCACTTATGCATGCAGATAAGATTATCGTACTTGATGATGGTAATGTGGCAGGAATCGGAACACATAGTGAACTGTTAGCAAACTGTGAGGTTTACAGGGAAATATATAATTCACAGTTTAAATCAGCTAAGGGTGCATAAATTATCAGGATAGTCGAAAGTTTAAAAGCTTGTGTATGAAATGGAGTAGTTATGAAAGATAATAAAGATAGGAAGAAAGCCCAGAAGGGCACGCTTTTAAAGGTCCTTAAAAGAATAAAAAAAGTATAGCGGATTTCTTATATTGTCTATACTTATGGCAGCAGTGACAGTAGCATCAACTTTATATGTTCCTATTCTTGTCGGACGTGGAATAGATCATATAGTAGGACCTGGCAATGTTGATTTTGCAGGTATAAGCAGGATTCTTGTGACGATAGGAGTTATAGTTGCTATAACAGCCCTGTCACAGTGGATAATGAACATATGTAACAACAAGATAACATATCATGTAACAAGAGATATACGAGATGAGGCTATGGAAAGGATACAGAAGCTTCCACTTAGGTATATAGATGGACAGTCTTATGGTGATATAGTGAGCCGTGTCATAGCCGATGTTGATCAGTTTGCAGATGGACTTCTTATGGGATTCACACAGTTTTTCTCAGGAGTTCTTACTATAGTTGGAACACTTGTATTCATGCTTACAATTAATGTGAGGATAACACTTGTAGTAGTGCTTATCACACCAGTATCCTTCTTTGTAGCAAGCTTTATAGCAAAGAAAACATTTTCAATGTTTAAGCTTCAGTCTGAAACAAGAGGTGAGCAGACAGCCTTTATAGATGAGATGATAGGTGGAGAAAAGGTTGTAAAGGCGTATGGTTATGAAGAAGAAGCAGTAGCACGCTTTGACGAGATTAATGAAAGGTTACAGAAATACTCATTAAGAGCAATCTTCTTCTCATCAATCACTAATCCATCAACAAGATTTGTTAATAGTCTTGTATATGCTGGTGTTGCTGTATCAGGTGCATTTATAGCTATATCAGGTGGAATCACAGTAGGACAGCTATCAAGTTTTCTAAGCTATGCCAACCAGTACACCAAGCCATTCAACGAGATATCAGGTGTTATAACAGAGCTTCAGAATGCACTTGCATGTGCGGCAAGAATGTTTGAGCTTATAGAAGAAGAGCCAGAGCTTCCAGATGCTGAAAATGCAGCAGATATAAAGGAGGTTGATGGAAGGGTTGACCTTAATAACGTATACTTCTCATACACACTGGATAAGAAGCTTATAGAGGACTTTAATCTTCATGTAAAGAAAGGTCAGAGAATAGCTATAGTTGGACCTACAGGCTGTGGAAAGACAACAGTTATTAATCTTTTAATGAGATTCTATGATGTTAATTCGGGAAGCATAGATGTGTCAGGTACAGATATCAGGGATATGACAAGATATTCATTAAGACATGGTTTTGGAATGGTTCTTCAGGAAACATGGCTTAAGGCAGGAACTATAAGAGAGAATATCGTCATGGGTAAGCCTGATGCAACTGAGGAAGAGATTATACAGGCAGCAAAAGCTTCATATTCATATGGTTTCATAAAAAGACTTCCAAACGGTTTTGATACAGTTATAGGTGAGGATGGAGGAAGCCTGTCACAGGGTCAGAAGCAGCTTTTATGCATAACAAGGGTTATGCTTACACGCCCACCTATGCTTATACTTGATGAAGCCACATCATCTATAGATACAAGAACAGAAATCAGGATACAGAACGCATTTGCAAAGCTTATGGAGGGAAGAACGAGCTTTATCGTAGCACACAGACTTTCAACTATACAGTCAGCAGATGTGATACTTGTTATGAAGGATGGACACATCATAGAAAAAGGCAATCATGAAGAGCTTCTTGCAGCAGGTGGTTTCTATAAGACACTTTATGAGAGTCAGTTTGATACTGTTACAGCATAGTAATACAATGTTAGGAAAGTGATTATGAAAATATTTCTTACAGATATATCAGATATGAATGATGACATTATGAATAAAGGACTTAAACTTGTACCAGCTTACAGAAAAGATAAAATAGAGCGGTACAGGTTTATGGAAGATAAAGAAAGAAGCCTCGCTGCGGGGCTTCTTCTTAATTATGCAACGAAGCTTTACAGTATATATATGTCATATGCCGGTGAGATTGAGCTAAAGACAGCTTCAGATGATATATTTAACGTAAAACTGGATGAACTGGTGAAAAGCTATGACACTTCATATGATTATAATATAGAATATGCAGGAAATGGAAAGCCTGTATACAGTGGTCTGGAGATACATTTTAACTTATCCCATGCAGGCACTTGTGTAGTGTGTGCAGTATCAGACAGAGCAGTTGGAATAGATATTGAAAGACCAAGAAAAAATGCTATAAAGGTTGCAGAAAGATTCTTTACACAGGCAGAATGTGACTGGATAGGTGATGATAGCTTAAGATTTGCCCGTATATGGACATTTAAGGAGGCATATGCAAAGCTCACAGGAGATGGAATTGCTGGTACAGTATCAAAAGTGGAGTTCAGGCATGAGACAGCTGCTAATATGACATCAGCTGTAAATATGTATATATCTGGAAAAAAAAGCAGATAATATAAAAAATATATGAACTTAATATTATTAAGCAAAGTACGTTATATCTGCCATGGAATACATTAAAAAACTAACGATTGTTATAAAATTAAAATCTATAGTTTTTTTATTAAAAAAGGGGTAGAAATTAAAAAAAAATGACTGTATAATGTAGAAAAATTTGCGACGAAGAAGTAGCCGGTAGTAATATGTGTACTGCCGGATATTTGTTTTTCGTGGCTTGTGTGAACTGCAGAGTGGTTCACACAGGTATCATATTATGCTAAACGGACGTGCCATATGGCAGACAGGAGGAAAAATGGCTGTAAAGTATGTATTTGTAACAGGTGGTGTTGTTTCAGGACTTGGAAAAGGTATAACAGCAGCATCATTAGGAAGATTATTAAAAGCACGTGGATTCAAAGTGACTATGCAGAAGTTTGATCCATATATAAACATTGATCCAGGTACTATGAACCTATACAGCATGGTGAAGTATTCGTAACAGATGATGGTGCGGAGACTGACCTTGACCTTGGGCATTATGAAAGATTCATAGATGAGAGCCTTAACAAGAATTCTAACGTTACAACAGGTAAGGTATACTGGTCAGTGCTCCAGAAGGAACGTAGAGGAGACTTTGGTGGGGGAACAGTACAGGTTATCCCACATATCACTAACGAGATAAAGAGCCGCTTTTACAGAGATTACTCAACAGATGAAACTAAGATTGCTATTATCGAGGTAGGTGGAACTGTAGGTGATATCGAGTCACAGCCATTCCTTGAGGCTATAAGACAGTTCCAGCGTGAGGTAGGCCGTGAGAATGCTATACTTATCCATGTAACACTTATCCCATATCTTAAGGCATCAGGTGAAATGAAGACGAAGCCAACACAGGCAAGCGTTAAGGAGCTGCAGGGAATGGGAATACAGCCAGATATCCTTGTGTGCCGTACAGAGCATCCACTTGAACCAGGTATCAAGGATAAGATTGCATTATTCTGTAATGTGCCTAAGTCACATGTATTACAGAATCTTGATGTTGAGATCCTCTATGATGCTCCACTTGCTATGGAAGAAGAGCATCTTGCACAGGTAGCATGTGAGTGTCTTGAGCTTGAGTGCCCAGAACCAGATCTTGATGAATGGAGAGCTATGTGTAAGGCATGGAAGAATCCAACAAAGAAGGTTACAGTTGCACTTGTTGGCAAGTATATCCAGCTTCATGATGCATATATTTCAGTTGTTGAAGCACTTAAGCATGGCGGCGTAGCTAACTCATGTGATGTAACTATCAAGTGGGTGGATTCAGAGACAGTTACAGCAGATAATGCGGCCCAGATTCTTTCAGATGTATCAGGTATTCTTGTGCCAGGAGCTTCGGTGACCGTGGTATAGAAGGTAAGATACAGGCTATAAGATATGCAAGAGAGAATAATATTCCATTCCTTGGTCTTTGCCTTGGTATGCAGCTATCTATTGTTGAGTTCGCAAGAGATGTCATCGGATATGATGATGCACACAGTGTAGAGTTAAAGCCAGATACAACACATCCTGTTATCCATCTTATGCCAGATCAGGAAGGTATTGACGATATTGGTGGAACTTTAAGACTTGGTTCATACCCTTGCGTGCTTGCCAAGGATTCTAAGGCATATGAATTATATGGCGAAGAGACTATTAATGAAAGACACAGACACAGATATGAAGTAAATAATGACTACAGAAAAGTTCTTGTTGAAAATGGTATGCAGCTTTCAGGTATCTCACCAGACGGAAGAATCGTTGAGATGGTCGAGATAAAGGATCATCCTTGGTTTATAGCAACACAGCTCATCCAGAATTAAAGTCAGACCTAACAGACACATCCATTATTCAGAGGATTCATTGGTGCGGCACTTGAGTATCAGGAAAAGAAAATACATTAATTTGAGCATAAATGAAAACGTCCACAGTTGGAAATTTGATTTCTGACTGTGGACTTTTTATGTGCGGTGAACTTTTGAAAATTGGACGATAAATTTAATATCAAAAATGTCACGTTTTTAATATTGATTTCGTTATATTAATAAAGAGAAACTTATACGTTGATTACATATGAAACTTAAGGAAAAAGATGGAAATAAATAAAAAAGCTAAAATGGAGCAATTATATTCCCTTTATGAGTCAGCCGTCTATGCTATTGCGTATTCAATATTGAATAATGTTGAGCAGGCAGAAGATGATAACACAGGATACATTTTTAAAGATATATTCTTATCTTGATGATATAGAAGAAGTTGGCTCTAAGAGAACGAAAGCATTTATAACAAAGATAGTAAAAACACAGCTATAGATATATATAGAAAAAATCAAAAAATATCAACATACAGTGAGAACATTGAAGATACTATGAGCGAGGATACAGACCCTGCCAATATAGTAGAAAGACAGCTTGTAACATTATATAAGCTTGATGCACTTGATAGTGCAATGTCTGATATTTCTGATTATCTGCGTAAGATTATTACAATGAGATATGGCTATGAATTAAAGATGACGGAAATAGCGGATATATTAGGAAAAGATAGCGCAACAATAAGAAAACAGATGGAAAGAGCTAGAAAATATCTTGCGGAAAAAGTTAGAAAATGTAACGGAGGATATAAGATGACTGATAACAAAAACATTTTTTACCAATAATAAAAAAAAGTGATAGTCAGAATGTTAAAGATAATCTGCTTATAGATGAATTGGATACTTACAGTGATTATGTACACGAATTTTCAGATAGTTACAAGAATAGAAAAGAAGAATTTCTTAGAAGTCTGGAAAGTGTAAATGAACATAAAGCAACAGGCAAAGAAAATACTGTAATAAAAAATTTTAATAATAATAGAAAAATAAGTTCAATAAGAAGTATTAAGAGGGTATTTACAAGAAAATATGACAGGATTGCGGCTGCGGTAATATTAGCAATGATATTAATTCCGTGTACAGTATTAGCGGCAGAGAAGATAGTCAGTTACTATAATATTAATATTAAAAGACTGGAAATTACAGCTATGATTTAGGCTTGAGAAAAGACAGCGATTATAATGCAAATACTAAATTCCATACAAATGTAAAAATAAATTTCAATACAGATTTAAGTGGTTACGATATAGAAACAGATGGAAGCAATTATAAGCTTTCGTATGCAGGAAATGATAATTTAAAAGATAAAAATATATCGGTAATGCTTATAGGACTTAATGACAATGAAGATATACAGCTTAAATATATAACTGATGTAAAAGAAATAGAATACAGTGATAAGAAGTAGTATGGTTTACGCATAGTTATGGAGAAAATGTTGTAAATACTAATAATGGTAATTACGTTAGCGACATATTTGCAATATATAGTGATTATGGATACGCAATAGAGATAAAAGCACAGAATAATACATCAGAAGATTTATTACAGGAATTAATTAAGAATATTGAACTTGTGGAATGTGATGAAAGTGAAGCGGCAAAGGCTAATTACAGGATATATAGGGATGAGTATGTGAAGGAAGATAATGAGGACATATATGCAGGTGAGTATACTGATATAAGTTATAAATTAATGATAAATTTAATATGCCGGATATGGATATGTATAGCAGTAATAAGCTTGAATATACAGTTAATAATTATACAGTTATAAGTTCAATACAAGATTTGCAAGACAGTCTGATTAATGAAGAAAACAATAATATATCAGATAAGAGTAACTGGATTTCATCAGAATTATCATGTGAATTAATTAATGAGGATGGAACATTTATTAAATATAAAAGACCTGTAACTTATAATATGGGCGATTGGGGTGAGCACACTTAATTCATATTATGAAGCAGAAAATATATCTACAAGATTGGTATTAGTGGATATAAGTGTTGAGAATACAAGTGATGAGTACATACAGAATGTAAGACTTATACCTCAGATATGTAGTCTGTACAGACATAATGGCAAGCTTATGATACCAAGGGAATGTTATTCTAACAGCTTTGTTAATAGTGAGGGATATCCATTGTGTGTAATGTTCAAGTCTTCATTGGGAATAGTCAGAGATGCACAAAGCGTTAATAGAACAAGTGTTAATCCTAATGAAAACATACATATAATAGCGGGATATCTTGTAGATGAGGACAGGCTTGATGATATGCTTTTATTTTATAATTCGTATGGAAGTCTGACATACAAAAAAGGAAAGCTGGCGAGTATTAAGCTGAAATAAAATAAGAAACAGCCACAGAAAGGAGGGGAATCCACTCCATTCTTACCAATCCGACCTACACCGGGGATTTAGCCCAAGGCCGAAGCCGGGTGAAAAGCTACAAGGTACACCAGATTGAAGCTGTTCCCCGCGAGGAATGGGTGGAAGTGGCTGGAA
>ENA-OQER01001623-OQER01001623.1-human-gut-metagenome-genome-assembly--contig:-NODE-1623-length-10454-cov-2.122204_pt1 | contig 10454 bp, 21 predicted proteins | sample MGYA00242797_ERZ504639 | MGnify/ENA primary metagenome ERZ504639 (study PRJEB26092, sample SAMD00036306) | human gut metagenome | host: Homo sapiens | study: EMG produced TPA metagenomics assembly of...
ATTTTAGAAGGAAGTGATGATTATGAAGATTGAAAAAATCAGTGACAACCAGATCCGTTGTACTTTGACACGCGCCGATCTGGCTGACCGTCAGTTACAGCTCAGTGAACTGGCATACGGAACCGAAAAAAGCAAAAATCACTTTTCCGCGATATGATGCAACAGGCAGCCTTCGAATTCGGATTCGAAGCAGAAGACATTCCTCTCATGATAGAGGCAATCCCTTCCGCCGATTCGATCGTGCTGATAATTACAAAAGTCGAGGATCCTGAGGAACTCGATACCAGATTTTCAAAATTTGCACCTTCTTCCATTGCTGATGCCAGGAAAAAGAATACTCCGGGCAAGCTGGAAGGAGCAGAAGGTTTACTCGATCTGCTCGGAAAGGTTCAGGAATCATTTGAAGCACAGGCAGCGAAGTCTGCCCCGGATACCACATCCGCTTCCGGTGATGATACAGAAAAAAAAGGATTCCGGTAACAATATCCGGCTCTTTTCTTTCCCTGTGATGGAGAATGTACTGAAAGCCGCCAGGCTTCTGGCTCCGATGTACCACGGTTCCAATACTTTATACAAGGACGAACAGGAGGAGATGTATCTGCTGGCACTTGCCCGGTCCGATCACTCCGCCGCAGATTTCAATCGGATCTGCAATATGTTGTCTGAATACGGCGCTTTAGAAAGAGCGTCCGGCGCAACTTTCGCGTTCCTGGAAGAACACTGCAAGACATTTCTTTCCGGAGATGCGGTTCAGCAGCTCGCCAATATTTAGCCGGAATTATGATCCGGAATTGTCATAAAGATCTGCTATCGGCAGTTCTTTACAAATAACTGCAAAAAAACTCTACAGGAATCCTGTAGAGTTTTTATAGTTATTTTTATATTATGCCTGGCTTGCTTCCAGTGTTGCATTCAGTTTTGCAACTAAGAGGTCTGGATCAATTCCGTGTCCCATAGCGCCTTCTTCGATAGATTCCATCTGAGAATGTGGGCATCCGATGCATCCCATTCCTGCTTCCATCAGATCGTCAACAAGCTTTGGACATGTAGAATAATATTTGGAAAGCAGTTCACCAAATGTCATGTCTTTTGTAATCTGTGCCATCTTATCGCCTCCTTTTTATTTCAGTGTTTCCATTATAGTAGCTTTTTACCATTGTGTAAACATTTTCCGCAAATTTATTCTTAATATTTGACTACTCAAATGTCAATATGGATAACTCTTTTTTTCGACATTTCTTCATTTTTATAACAACTCTACAAAACGTGCGTTCTTTTTTCTATCCCGAATAATCCCCCGTTTTTCCCGATTTGGGTGTGGATAACGTGGATAACTTTGTGAAAATCCCCATTTTTCTACATTTTTTGCATTTTTTGATGTGGATAACTTTTTTCATGAATTTTTTTGCATTTTTTATTTTTTGCAGAAATATATCGATTTTTGTGGATTTTGTATATTGTGGATAACTTTCAATTCATGTGGATAGTGTGGATAAAAAAAAGAACCGGGGAATTTTTCAGAATTCCTCCGGTCTCTTTTCTTATATCAGCTCTTATATCAGTCGTCTTACGGTCACAATATTCGTATAGGTTGCCGGCAGGATCCCGATTCCTTTTGCACTGTTAATCGCATTTACGATCTGCCCATTTCCCATATAGATTCCTACATGGCCATTATATAAGATAATGTCTCCCGCAACTGCCTGATCGTAACTTACCGCCGTTCCCGCATTCTCCATATCCCATGTCGTACGCGGAAGTGCGATTCCAAAATGTGCAAATACTGACTGTACGAATCCGGAACAATCCGCTCCGTTTGTGAGGCTCGTACCTCCCCATACATACGGATTTCCGATAAACTGACACGCATAATCTACAATTGCCTGCCCGTTTCCCGCAGCCTGCGCCTTCTGCTCCTCCTGCTCCTTTTGAAGTCTTGCCGCCTCTTCTTCTCTCGATTCGGCATACGTAAATGCATCTTCTGCATTTCCCGTGTCATTGTTCTGCACTAACTCTTCTGCCTTCTTCTGTGCTCATTTCCTACCGTTATATATCTGGAATACACATACCCGGTCACATTTCCCGACTCAACCTTCGTCCATTCTCCCACAGGACCGGTGATCTTTGCCGCATAATCCGGATATAGTTTTCCAACCCATTCGCTGTCTGTTGTTGGTTCACTTCTTATATAAAGAAACGATTGTACATTTGCGAATGCCATATCTGAATACTCACCCTTTTGTTCCGGTACAAGATGATCTTTTACCGATATTGTCTTATCTGATGTGTAACAATCTTCCAGTATCTGTGTGCTTCCCGCCGCCGTTATATTCTGCATATCATCTATGTCTGCAGCATGCACCACCATTGGAAATGCTGTCATGATCCGGTCATACTAACCAGGAGCACTCCTTTTTTTAAGAATCGAATCCATAAACTCCCTCCTTTATGTTTTCTCGTCTTTTGTAATTGTTACAGAATTGTTACATATGTTACGTTTGTTATTATATCATCCACATACGCTTTGTCAAGTATTTCTTTTATTTTCAAGCATATCATATGTCCCCCCCTGTTTCCCATTCGTTCTTTTTCTTTTATTTTGTTACATTTTGTTACATTTATTTATCCTTATTGACAAATGATATCAACGACACTATACTAAAGATATCAATTATAGTAATTATTATCGTTATCGAAAGGAGGATGTTATGGCTGCTTTAAAATACAGTAAACAGCGAGCCTCTATCAAAGAGTATTTATTACACACAACCGCACATCCTACGGCTGATACCGTATATCTTCATATAAAAGAAGAATTTCCGAATATCAGCCTCGGAACCGTCTACCGCAACCTGAATCTGCTTGCCGACATCGGTGAAGCACTCCGGATTCCGACACCTGCCGGTGGCGATCGTTTGATGGGCGCTGCGAACCTCATTACCATGTAGTATGCACGAATTGCGGAAAAGTATTCGATCTGGAAATGGATGATTCTTATATTCAAAAGATCAACGAAGATGCTAACGCATGTTTTGATGGAATCATCGAATCTCACACTACACTTTTCCATGGTCTTTGTGCCGAATGCATAAACAAAAAAAAACGAGAATAAATAATAAAATTCATCAAAAACTAATTGACAAAACAATGATATTGTGCTAAATTAATATCAGTAACAATTACTAATATTAATTTCAATAAATCAAAAAACATTTCAAAGAAAAGGAGAACAACATTATGAAAAAATTTGTATGTACAGTATGCGGATATGTTTACGAAGGAGAGGCTGCACCGCTGAATGTCCAATCTGCCACGCACCGCTGATAAGTTCAAAGAACAGACAGGTGAAAGAGAATGGGCTGCAGAGCATGTTGTAGGTGTTGCAAAAGGTGTCAGCGAAGATATCTTAGCTGATTTAAGAGCGAACTTCGAAGGAGAATGTTCAGAAGTTGCATGTATCTTGCAATGGCAAGAGTTGCCCACAGAGAAGGTTATCCTGAAGTAGGATTATACTACGAAAAAGCTGCCTGGGAAGAAGCTGAGCACGCTGCTAAATTCGCAGAGCTTCTTGGCGAAGTTGTTACAGACAGCACAAAGAAGAACCTTGAGATGCGTGTAGATGCCGAGAACGGAGCTACAGCCGGTAAGTTCGATCTTGCAAAACGTGCAAAAGCTGCTGATCTGGATGCGATCCATGACACTGTTCATGAGATGGCTAAAGATGAGGCCCGTCACGGAAGAGCTTTCGAAGGACTTCTCAAGAGATATTTCGGATAAGAATAACGGATTCTGATATCAGAAGAAGAGCGGATACACCACTTAAGGAGTATCCGCTCTTTTTTGTTCATTCATTATTTTTTCCACTATCCTGCTCTATGCCATGCGCACATAGATCTTTTTCACCGGCTGGTACAGAACCGCAATTGCGATCACCATAAAGACTGCATTGATCACCGTAGCCGGAAGAGATGTAAATGCTCCCACCGCAGCCGCTGCGAATCCACTTCCCATGATCATCATAGATATGGTTCCCATAATAAATTCCATGATTACGTTGATGCATCCGTAAACCACGGCACAGATCATCGCTGCTCCGTATTCTTTCTTTTTATCACCGGCTGTCTTTTTCTTCAGCATCACAAAGAGTGCTCCGACGATCAGACACTTCAGCGCCGTCTCAACAAACGTCTTTGGCGCATCCTGCATATATCCATTTAACATATCAAAGATGGTAAGTCCCAGCGTTCCGGATACGGCTCCTCTTTTTCCTCCCTGAAGTAACAATCCCATTACGACAAATATATGTCCGAAATGAAGAAATGGTGTTCCGACTGCTGCCGGAAGCGGAATCCTGAAAGACTGGATTCCAAGAAATGTAATTGCTGTAAAGAATGCCGTGATCACCAGATTCTTCACCTTATCATTATGAATGGTCTTTCCTGCTGCTGTATTTGTACTCATTGTACTCTTCCTTCCTGTTGTAATATGTAATGAAAAATAAATTCTGCTGAATATATTAGCACGATAGTGGATTCGTCCAAACAGCCAGTTGTAACATTTCCATACAGGCCAGTTTATTTTTCACACCAAAGGAAGTCGTACCCTCTTAATCTTATATCTTTTAATTCCATCTTTTCACTCGTCAGCAGATTACGATATACTCCATCTTCCTGCATCCACGCTGTCTTCTCCTGATCACTGAAGTTGAATATTCCAAAAAATCTTCTTCCCTTATATTCACGTAATATGCAAAGGACACTGTCATCATGCTCCATACACACATTGATATCTTCCTCATGACACTTTTCTGCCAGTTCTGCAAGATCCTTCATCGTACCGAGATCCGGGCGTACCTTACGGAAATCTGCCACCGCATAACCGCCGTCAGATCTGCCTTCCGGCGTATCCAGGAAAGGCATAAGATGAAGACAATTAATGTTGCATTCTTTCAGTTTGCTACTCCGTTGTCTGTAATACTCATACATCTTGGAACACAATTCCGCGAACATATCATCGTTCTGATAAAGTTCCATGTAAAGCCACCTGAGCTCATCATGATGTTTCTCTAACCTATATTGAAAAATACTGTTATTTTTTTCTACTCTTTTTCCCATTTTTATACTCTACTCTTCTGCTGCCAGATGCATCTGGTATGCCTTGAATTCTCCCATTTCCACAGGCATCGGAATTCCTGCTTCCATAAGTGCTGCACCATTATATATTTTTCCTGTTTCCGTGTCACGATAGATCGCACTACATTTCAATCCTTGAAGCTTTACATAATTCACAGTCATATTTCCATGAATTTCCTGCAGTACGACGTTCAGAAGAACTTCTTTCTGATCTTCGGATACAAATGCCCATGCTGCATATTCCTCCCTCGCAGGATCAGACAGCCGGTAGTACAGTCCCGTCTGGATCAGTGGTGCGAACTTCCGGTATTCTTCCACCTGTAACCGGATCTCCTGCTTCTCTTCTTCGGAAAGTTTTCCAAGATTCAATTCATATCCGAATGTTCCGGCCATTGCCACTACACCTCTGGTATGCAGAGATGTGATCCTTCCTGTCTGATGATTCGGCACTGCTGATACGTGTGACCCTACAGCGGATACCGGGATAACCGAATGAAGTACCATATTGGATCTGCAATCTGTCCAATGCATCTGTATTATCACTGCACCAGATCTGCGGTGTATAATACATCATTCCGGCATCAAATCTTCCACCGCCGCCGCTGCATCCTTCGATCAGCAGATCCGGATATCTTGTCACGATCCTTTCCAGAAAATCATATAATCCAAGAACATAATCATACATGACCCTTCCCTGATCTTCGGTTCCTCTCGAGAACACATCCATAAGGCTCCGGTTCATATCCCATTTCACATACTCAATATTTCCCTGATCCAGGACTTACAGATCTGATCAAATATATGATCTACAACTTCTTTTCTCGAGAAATCCAACACCAGTTGATTTCTTGCATGAACCGGATTCCTTCCCGGAATAGTAAGTGCCCAGTCCGGATGTTCTCTGTACAGATCACTGTCTTCCGAGATCATCTCCGGCTCCACCCAGATTCCGAATTTTACACCCAGATCATTGATCTTCTTTATCAGATCTCCCAGTGTCCCCCCAAGCTTTTTCTCATTGACAAACCAGTCCCGAGACCGCTGTTATCATCATCACGTTTTCCAAACCAGCCGTCATCCAGCACCAGCATGTCAATGCCTGCATGCTTTGCCTCTTTTGCCAGTTCGTATAAGGTATCACCATCAAAATCAAAGTAAGATGCTTCCCAACTGTTCACCAGAACCGGACGGACACTTCTTTGTACTTTCCTCTACAGATATGCTGTCTGATACATCTGTGCAGATTCTGTGAAAGAAGGTTCATTCCACTTCCGGAAAAAGTAAGAAGTACCTCCGGTGTATAGAATGTTTCTCCTTCTGCCAGCGGATACGAGAACATCTCATCCTGCAGCCCCATAAGCGCACGTGTCTGTCCAAACTGATCTTTCAGTGTCTCACCTTTAAAATTTCCACTATATACGAAAGACATTGCATAACAATTTCCATATTGATCCGTCGTATTCTCATCCGCAAGAATCATCATCGGATTATACTGATGGCTCGAAGTTCCTCTCACACTTCCGATCACATGACTTCCATGTGTGACCGGCTCTCTCTGCATCGTTCTCTCCATTGCATGTCTTCCGTAAAATGTCAGAAGATCATATTTCCCCTGAACAAAATCCAGACATGCAGACTGCGCTTTCCTGATACATATCTTTCCTTCGCCGCGATAAACGATCTTCTCGCTTCTTGTGATCACATCATAATCAGGAAGCACACCATACTGCAATGTAACTTCTACGCCTGTAACCGCATCTTCCATTACGATCTCCAGCGTCTGGCTCTCCCTCTCATCCGCATAGACTGCCGGAAGACCCGGAATCTTATATTTTCCATTGAAAATGTGATGCGAACGGTAACGCAGATCACACGCTGTACTTCCATCTGCATTTTCAACGATCAGTGCCGTGCTTCTGTAATCTCCGGTTCCATAGGAAGGATACTCCTGCGGAAGTGCATCCATAGAATATGTTCTGTCATCCCCTGCATCAAACGGATTTCCAGAGAATCCCCTGTCATAATACGTCAGCAGATAATCCATGCAGCTTCCATCTGTTTTCTTTCCATAATACAGGTGCAGGAGGAACCCATAAGGGTCCACCTGCATCTGATACGTTGTATTCTTTGTCTGTATTGTAAATGTCCTGTCTGATTTACTGTAAACAATTCCCATTTTCCAGTCTCCTTTTTGTGTCTTTTATCCGATTTGTATTTCCTTATTTTACAGCTCCATTTACCACACCGTTCAAGATATGCTTCTGACAGATCAGATAGAAGATCAGGATCGGCAGAAGTGCCAACAGGTAAGAGGCAAATGCCAGGTTATAGTTCGTTCCAAACTGTGTCTGGAAATTCAGCTGTGCCAGCGGCAGTGTGTTCTTTCCTGTGCCTGACATAATAACCAATGGTGTCATAACATCGTTCCACGTTCCAAGTGCTGTCAGAACCGCAACCGTTGCATGCATTGGTTTCATGATCGGAAAGATGATCTTCCAATAAGTTGTCCATGTACTTGCTCCATCCACGCATGCTGCCTCTTCCAGCGCTCTGGGAATATTTGTCAGATATCCGGAATACAGCAGCACATTCATCGGCATATAAAATACCAGATATAAGATGATCACTCCGGCTCTGTTCGCAAGTCCCATCTGCGCCGTCTGTTTTACGACCGGCATCATCAGGATTGCAAAAGGTACGAACATACCACTGACAACATAAAAATAAATAAACTTATAAAATTTACTATGTGCCTTATTTCTTGCAATTGCATATCCAAGCAGTGAATGGATCAGCATTGCAAGCACTACCGTCACAACTGTGATCAGCAGACTGTTTCCCAATGAGTTCCAGAAATCTGTCACTTTCATCGCCTCTGTAAAATTACTCAGACTGAAATGCTTTGGAAGCGATAAGATTCCTGCGACATCATTCGTCATTTCCGAAGGTTTCTTCAGCGCAATGACAACAGTCATATACAATGGAAATACTACAGTGATCAGCCCTGCGATCAAAAGAATCGTTACAGGCCAGTTTATTCTTTCTTTCCCAACTTTTTTCATTACAACTGTTCCTCCTTCTTACCGGTGATAGTCAACTGCATTACCGAAATCACTACAATCACAATAAAGAAAATAACTGCATTTGCGCTTTGGAATCCAAACTGTCCACCACTCATTCCGTTATTATAGATCAGATATGAGATGGATTCTGTACTCTGGGCAGGACCTCCTTTTGTCAATGCCATGATCTGATCAAATACCATCAGGAAGTTTTTCACACTCAGAACCATATTGATAGAGAAAAATGGAATGATCAGTGGAAATGTCAGGTTCCTGAATTTCTTCCATCCTGTAGCACCATCAATGGCACCTGCTTCATATACATCCTCCGGAACCGTCTGAAGTCCTGAAATATATATGATTGTGTTCATTGCTATCGACTGCCATGCACACACGATCACAATCGCGATCCACGCAAGATTTGTATTAGAAAGCATACTGGAACTAAATGTCTTACTTCCGATCATTTTTCCAAATACAGGGAGGATATACGTAAAGAAATAGTTGAAAATGTATCCTACCACCAGTGCTCCCAGTACATTCGGGATAAAATATGCACCCCTGAGTGCGCTTTTGAACTTGATCTTACTATTTAGTCCGAGTGCCATCAGAAGACTCAATACATTTGTCAAAATTGTCGCCGCAATTGCCAACTTAAATGTAAAGATATATGAGCCTCGACTCTGGAATCGGTAAACAGATCTTTATAATTACGAAGACCTACCCAGTCGTAACTTCCGTATCCTTTAAAATTGGTAAAACTATAGATGACACCTTTGATCAGCGGCAGCGTATTGAAGCAGAAAAATAATGCAACAATCGGAATCGTGATCAGAAGAAATGTCCGCTTTCTATCATTTAATTTATTCTTTTTCATCGTACTAACTCCTTGAACTTCCGTATTACCAGTAACTTATCTGTCTTAGTCATTATGCGATTTCTCGTAATCTTCCACTTTACGGATAATATCACGATTATATCTTACCCAGTCTGTATCAAATTTCTTAAGAAATGCCTTGCTGTCTTTTTTCATCAGGAATGTCTGGATCTGTGCGTCTACCGCCATTTCCGATGGATAATAATGATCCTGATAGTCAGACATTTTTCCTTCTTTTATATATTCTTTCATTCCTTCAAGGGTTGATGGCAGTTCAAAATCTCCTTCTTTACAAGGAACCGCCTTCTGCGCATCCAGATATGCCTGTACATTCTCATCTTCCAGGAGAAAATCTAACACTTCATATGCTGCCTCTTTATTTTTGCAGTCTTGCATTACGCAGAACTGAAGATCTATTCCTGAGTTCAACTTATTTTCTTCCTTGTTATTATTTGCCGGCATTACAAATGAATCAATCTCCATATCCGGATTCACTGTCTGGATCTGTGGAATTGCATAACTTCCGATCGTATACATTGCGGACTCACCTTTTGCAAATGCCGTACACGCCCCGTTGTAATCATATGCAAACGGGTCATCCGGTCCATATGGAAGCAGCTCCAGCATACGTTCTGCCACTTCTTTATATTTCTTCGAAAATGTTGTCTTTCCGCGGTTCACCTGTGCACACACATCTGCGGGTGCAAGATCTACCGCAACCGCATTCCACGGTGCAAGACAAGTCCATGTATCTTTAAATCCAAAATAAAATGGCTGGATTCCTGCATTCTGTATCTCCTGACACAGCTCATGAGTTCATCCCATGTAGTTGGTATTTTCCATCCATGTTCTTCGAACATTTCCTTGTTGTAAAGAATTCCTGCTGCATTTGCAACGTATGGTACCGCATAAGTTCCTTTTTCCGGAACAAATTCCAGATTTTATCAATTTCTTTATATGCCTCTTTAATATCTTCCAGACCCTTATAGTCGCAAATATCCATCAACATGTCAGAATCGATAAAGTTTGAATAGTTCACGTCTCCTCCGATTCCAATAATATCCGGATTATCCTCCCGGATAAATCTCGTCTTCAAAACAGTCATTGCATCATTCGGAGATTCAATTGTAAGATGAATATCATCATGTGTACGGTTGAATTCTTCTTCTATTTTCTCAAATGTTTTTACTGCTTCCGGCTTATACTGCACAAGTTCTATTTCTGTCTTTCCTGTCTTCTCCTTCTGCCCGCATCCCTGCAACGTCATAGCCCCAGCCATCGTAAGAACCAGTCCGGCACTTACCAGTTTCCTGTACTTCCTATGCATGTTTTTCAAACTCCTTTTGTTCCGTTCCTTCCTGATTTTGAACCTTTCCCGGGATA
>ENA-OQER01001625-OQER01001625.1-human-gut-metagenome-genome-assembly--contig:-NODE-1625-length-10428-cov-18.418988_pt1 | contig 10428 bp, 10 predicted proteins | sample MGYA00242797_ERZ504639 | MGnify/ENA primary metagenome ERZ504639 (study PRJEB26092, sample SAMD00036306) | human gut metagenome | host: Homo sapiens | study: EMG produced TPA metagenomics assembly of...
ACCAGGACTGTTTACCCGAATCATCGGGAAAATTAGCGCATTTACAGTCTTGCAATATATTAATTATGTAAACAACAGACCGATTGGCAGGGTTAAGTATGCGCTAAATTAATTCCGCCAACGGGTTGGCAAAAGTGTCAAGGGAAAGGAAAGTGAGGTAAACGAAGTCGTTGGAGCCGTTTCTGGCAGAGAAGGACACCAATGGAAGTTTATTGACGATGACGGTGAGGACAGAGCCATAGATGGAACAATCAAAAAACATAGAGGCAGACCCAACAAGCGTGAAGCTGTCACTCTTCGTTTCAAGGACCTTGCCAACGGCAGTAAGTCGCTCTACTTCGACATATATTATAATGGTGAGCGCAAGTACGAGTTTCTGAAGCTCTATATCAACCCAGAGATTACCGAGGCTGACAAGCAGAATAATGCCTTGGTCATGGAAACCGCAGAGCGTCTGAAAGAACGCAAGATGCGAGAGGTTGTCAATGGAGAGACTTTCACGGATCCTTCTGACGAGCTGAACCAAGTGGAGAAAGTTGAGGAATACACCAGTTCTGTGATAGTCCGTAGTCGCAAGATGCGCAATGGAGACCGTTCCCTCTTCCTTGATATATATTATGGTAAGGGACAACGTGCCTATGAGTCAGTTGGTCTTTACCTTCGTAAGGATGACAGCGAGGATAAACACAAGGAAATCTGGAAAGAAGCTGAGAAAAAGGCCAAGGAACGCATGAAGGCATTGAAGGACGGAACCTTTGAGAAGCGTGTCGGCAGAAGAGGCTACAAGCCGCATGGAGAAGATCCAGATGCCAACGTGGACAAATACAAGGAGTATCTTGCCACTAAGAAGGTGAAGACAGAGATTGCCGTTGCAGAGACTGAGCGCAAGAGAAATTCCAAGACCAAGGAGCCTGTGAGAATCCGCTTCAAGGAACTTGCCAACGGCAACAAGTCGGTCTATCTATCCATCAATGTCAACGGTCGCCGTACCTATGATTATCTGCGCCTTTATCTCATACCAGAGGTTGACGCAGCTGCCAGGGAGCAGAACAAGCAGACAATGCAAGCAGTCTATGCTATCAAGGCACAACGCATCATGAGCATCACTAACGGTATCGCAGGGCTCAAAGACAAGTCAAGAATCAAAATGCGACTTGTGGATTGGTTGGAGATATTCCGTGACGCACAAGTGGAGCGAGGAAGACAATCTGCGAAACTGGGTGAACAGCGTGCTGAATGCAGTGAGAGAACACTCGCCAAATGTGACACTCGCAGAGATGACCAAGGAATACTGCAATGGTTTCATGGTGTTCTTGTTGAACGACTATATCACCTACAAGCACACCCATCCGTCCAAGTCCACGGTGATGAACTATCTCAAATGCCTCAAAGCAGCCTTCAACATGGCTATTGAGGAAGAGATAATGGACGACAATCCCGTATTGCGTCTTCGCATGGATGTTCTGAAAGGTGGCGGCACCAAGCGAGAGTACCTGACCGTTGACGAGGTGAAGAGACTGATTGACACCCCTTGCAAGCGTGAGGATATCAAGGCGGCGTTTCTGTTTTCATGCTTCTGCGGACTCCGTATCAGTGACGTGAAGAGTTTGAAGTGGAAGAACATCATCACCGAGGGTGACAAGACACGAGTTGAGATATTGCAGTACAAGACCAAGCAGCCTCTCTATCTTCCTCTCAACAAGCAAGCCCTTCGTTGGATGCCTGAGCGTGGATCTGCAAGTGACGAGGACAATGTGTTTCCAACACTGCCAAGCAAGAACTACGACTGCATCCCGGAATGGAGCCGTGCGGCAGGTATCAGCAAGCATGTAACCTACCATGTCTCAAGGCACACGTTCGCCACGATGGAGCTGACCATGGGCGCAGACCTATACACTACAAGCAAACTTCTCGGTCATACGGAGGTGCGCACGACACAAATTTACGCAAAAATCATCAACAAGAAAAAGGACGAGGCTGTTTCTCTGTTGGACAGTGCGTTCGAATAATAAAAATGGAACATAATAATACATCAAACAACCAAGGACGAGAAGACTCCTCGTTCTCTCTTTTTACCCCAATGCAATGAATGCACCTTCGCTAACGGTGTAGGTGGCATTTGTGGTACCAACAAATTGTGGCTGTTCTTCAAGGAAGCCCATGAGTGCTATCAGACGGAAGTCATAGGATGCGGTAAACTGTATCACCGCTACAAAAAGGACTTTCTCAACAGCCATTCCTATACGGACTGCCAGTATGCGGCAGGAAAGAACGAGCACAAGAAGAACTTCTACATCATGGAGGAGTTTCTTGAAGAACGTGAGGATTTGGTAGTCATATTCTTTACCAAAGTGGATTTCGAGTATCATGACTACAAGGCTCTTCATCACAAGTTCAACACCACGGAGCCGCCTCCAAATGGTCAGTATCTCCATGGTAAACCACCGTCAATATTACAAACAGCACAAGAAACCAAACCGAAACAGGACTTTCAATGTTACTTTGATTCTACTCAGTTGAACCTCATTGCGCGCCATGCCAATGAGGTTCATTTGTTCTCAGCCGATGTGTCGGAAGAGGATATGCGAAAACTCTTCTCGTGCCAAGTTTGCAAGCAGCTAAAGGCGAGAAGTAACAGACGTGTGGCATTCTTCTTTGACATGCTCTGCAGCAAGAACTTGATTTGCAAGCAATGGCAATCGGTCATTGCCAAGCATAAACTCATCCTGTCTTCATCAACAGACAAGCCACTTACAACAACCAAGCTGTCCTCAGCAACCAGTGATGCCAAAAGTACCAACGCCAGTATCTATGAGGCTATCCGCAAGAAAGTGCAAGAAATAGCAGAATGCGGTAAAAATGATAGCAAGGACACCATCTGACAGATGAAAACCTTGACAGTTGGCTTGATAGTCGGTTGACAGTCAAGCGCCCTTCCATCCGATTGGGCAGAAATGCCCTTACCTTTGCCCTCCGTAATCAGAAACCTGGTTATGGAGCGACCTCGTTATGTGTAACGATAAATAAAATTACGACAATGATTGGACAGACAACAAATCAGGCAAACAATCCGCCAAAGGATGGTGCGATACTACCGCCAACGATAGACGTGGATAAACACGAGTTGACAGAACAAGAACTGGCAGACATGACACCAATGAGACTTGCCGAGCGCATTCAACAGATGGAAGAAGCATTCAAGCTGCTTGGACCAGTGGAGGATGTGCTGAACCGCATCAAGTGCTTGGAGAAATGGCTCTTTGCAGGAAAAGACGTGCTCACCCTTGACGAGGCAAGCGTATTCCTTGACGCTTCAAAGAGTCAGCTTTACAAACTGACACGTACCTTTGCCATTCCCCATTACAAGCCAAACGGCAAGACCATCTATTTCAGCAAGGAAGAACTGGTGGAATGGATCAAGAAGCACCCTGTGAAAACAAAAGACGTGTATGAGCAGGATGCCATACGCTATGTGATGAACAAACCCTTGAAGAGCAGATGACGATGGAAGACATGAACGACATGAGCCTCTTTGAAGGCGCAGCGGACAATGCTGATTTGTTGGAAAAGTTGCTGAAGGCATCGCTTATCCATGCGGATGAGACCTACCAGACACCGCCACAGATAATATGGGTGGACAACTCGACCATAGCCACGCTTGGCAACTTCAGTGCTCCACAGGCAAGGCGAAGAGCCGAAAGACGTTCAACGTGTCCGCTTTGGTTGCTGCCTCGCTTGCTAACGGAAAGGTGCTGCAATATACGGCAAAACTACCCGATGACAAGCGTAAGATACTCTACGTTGATACGGAGCAGAGCCGTTTCCACTGTCACAGCGTGATGCAGCGCATCCTCCGGCTTGCAGGATTGCCCGACAACATGAACAGTGAGAACCTTGTGTTCTTCGGACTGCGAGAGTACAGTCCCAACCTCAGACTGCGACTGATAGAATATGCCTTGCAGACGCAAAAGGGCTTTGGCTTGGTCATCATTGACGGCATAAGGGACTTGATGCTCGACATCAACAATCCGAGCGAGTCCGTCCATATCATCAACAAACTGATGCAGTGGTCAAGCCGCTATGACCTGCACATCCATTGCGTCTTGCACCTGAATAAGGGTGATGACAATGTAAGAGGTCACATTGGCACGGAACTCAGCAACAAGGCAGAGACGGTACTGGTGATAAGTAAGAGCAATTCGATGGCGAATGTGAGTGAAGTGAAACCGCTCAACATCCGAGACAAGGACTTTGTCCCTTTTGCGTTTCAAATAAATAAGGAGGGATTGCCAGAGATTGCCAAAGACTATGTGGTTGACTCTACCACAGCCAAACAGCCTAAGATGACAATAGCCGACATTACCGATGAGCAGCATGACAAGGCACTTGGAATGGCTTTCGGCAAGAAAGTGGTGTCAGGTTATGAGAATGTGATAAACGCATTGACGAAAGGATATACAACTATTGGTTTTGCCAGAGGTAGAACAGTGATGTCAAAGTTGCTGACCTTCCTATTGAAGAGCAAACTGGTGGTGAAGTGTGGCAATAACGAGTATTGCAGAATGAAGGATTATCCTTCGCTTCCGCTGCTTGAAGAGCAGGAGGTGAAGAAGTGAGGATGAAGCGAAAATCACTTCAAAAACCACTTCATTCACCTCGGTGTATATATAATAGTAGAACGGACGGATTGTGAAGTGGCATCATATTTAACTACAAAATGACTTCACAAAACCGTTCATTCACTCTGGTGTATATATAATAAGCGCACGAATGAACAAAAAATGAATGAAAGATGAACATACAACAAGCAAAGGAAATCAAACTCACGGACTATCTGAGCGCATTGGGACATCAGCCCAAACGATGCAGCAAGTCCACATCTTATTATCTGTCGCCATTGCATGCGGAGACAAAGCCATCGTTCAAGGTGAACTTCAGCCGAAACCAATGGTATGACTTTGCTCTTGGCAAGGGTGGCAACATCATTGCTCTTGCCCAACTTCTCTACAATACGGATGATGTGGGTGCTGCATTGCAGCATATAACAGCGGACATGAACAACCCAAAGTCCACAAAGGCAAAACCTCCCATACCGACACAAGTAGAGACAAACAAAATGGACAAGGTACATATCCAAGACTTGTCCTACCCTGTGCTTATGTCGTATCTGCGTTCACGCCATGTGGATGCGGACATGGGTAAACGCTATTGCAAGGAGATCTGGTACACGTTTAAGGGCAAGCGGTATTTTGGCATAGCCTTTCCAAATAACCGGGATGGGTATGAACTGCGTAACCCATATTATAAAGGTTGTTTGGGCGAGAAAGACATATCCTTGATACATTCACAGCAAGTTGGAGTGCAGGACAGATGCTGCATCTTCGAGGGGTTTATGGACTTTCTTTCGTACAAGACTTTGGAAAAGCGAGGCGACAATGTGATTTGCATACAAGAGCCATGTGATTATATTTTACTGAACTCCATCAGTAGCCTTGGGAAATGCATGGAACGATTGGCGTGTTACACTGCTATCCATTGTTATCTTGATAATGACCAAGCAGGAACGGTGGCTGCCCATACAATCATGGACTGTTATCAAAACAGGGCAATCAACGAATCCATAAGATATGCAGAATACAAGGATGTCAATGATTATCTTATCGGCAGAAAATCCATTATTCCGCATAAAGAGGATGTATAAAACGATAATTTTCTACGGAGAAAGTCAATATTCTCCGTAGAAAACTATATTTTGCGTGATTTTTGCGTAGATTTCCGTACAAACATACTACATTTTTGAAAATATGTAGTAACTTTGTACAGAATTAAAGATGCAAATCATGGAAAAGCGTATGACAAATCCAAAATCTGAAGGCTATATCTCTGCAAAAGATATGGCAGGAAGAGCTGCATACTATAAAGTATTGCAAGCCGCCAAGAATGGCGAACTCACCAGAATAAAAAGAGGTGTGTATGCAACCGATGACCATTTGGCAAGTCAAATGCTTGATGTGGAAAAGGTTGTTCCTGGTGGTGTGTTGTGTCTGTATTCCGCTTGGTCACATTATCAGTTGACTACACAGGTACCACAAGAATATTGTCTTGCAATAAAAAGAGGCCGAAAAATCACCCTTCCAGATTATCCCCCAATTACACTATACCATTGGAGTGATACCGCCTTTAACCTTGGAATTACGAATACAGAGATTGAGGGTTTCAAGGTGAGGATATATGACGTGGAGAAATGTGTCTGTGATGCAGTAAAGTATAGAAACAAAATCGGCATAGATGTCTGTACGGAGATTATAAAGGAATATCTGAAACGCAGAGATCGTAATGTCAGCAAACTGATGAAATATGCCTCACAACTGAGAGTTGCCAAAACATTGGGAACATATCTACAAATGGAACTATAAAATAATAAATATGACAACGAAGAATTATGCTCGCTCGGTAAGAGCGAAACTGCTTAATATATCGAAAGAAGAGAATGTCTTCTACCAATCGATATTGACACGATACTTTCAGGAGCGTCTGTTGTACCGTCTGTCGGTAAGTCCATACAAAGAACGCTTTATATTGAAAGGTGGTGCATTACTGTATGCCCATGAGCATTTGAAAGCAAGACCAACATTGGACATAGATTTCCTTGGTCAACAGATTAGCCGTGAGTTGGACAATATCAAGGAGACATTCAGAAATTTATGCGACATAGAATGTCCGGAAGACGGAGTTGTCTTTGAAAAGGACAGCATTAGCGTAGAAGAAATCACTCTCAAAAAAGAATATAATGGTGTGCGAGTGCATGTCAAGGTAGGACTTGACACGGCAAGCCAAGTTATTTCCATGGATGTAGGCTTTGGCGACATCATAACTCCTGCACCCGTTGACCTTTCTTATCCGGTGTTGCTGGACACATTACCAGAAGTTGACATCTTGGCTTACTCTTTAGAGACCGTGGTGGCTGAAAAGTATCAGGCAATGATAGACCATGCGACAGAGAACAGCCGCATGAAAGACTTCTTTGATGTGTACAGAATACTAAAAGCAGGAAATATTGACTTGGACACATTGCAAGAAGCCATCACAGCCACGTTTGAGAATAGAGGCACCGCCATCTCTACGGAATATAGCCTTTTCGAGGATTCTTTTGCGACAGATGCCAAACGAAATATTATGTGGAATAGTTATTTGAAGAAAATCAAATTCAAGGAGCCACTAACCTTCCAAGAAGTTTGGACATATATCACACAGGAACTGAAACAATACATGGAAAAATAACAGTTCACCAAGAATTTGCCAAGCTCTCCGTTTCGGAGGGCTTTTTTTATGCCCTTTTCATAAGCAAAGATTATAAGGATGTAAACGATTGTCTAATAGGGAGAAAGAAAGCATGAGGGAAGCAAAAGTGGAATATGACGATATAGCGGATATACACTGGTGGATGGTGGATCATATTCACTATCTGCCAGCCATGATATATGCTGTATTGTTGATAGATATAGTATCAATCGTTGTCATCATCAAACATAGCAAGGGGCTGGAGCAAGACGAGGTATTGGAACGATTGAAGATAGGATGCAGTGTGGCAGTGTTCCTGCTTGGGATGCTGTTGGTGTATTATATAGCATATCTGTTTTGGTAAGGTGATATGGGAAAGTTTGAAAAACGATAGTTTTCTACGGAGAATATTCATTTTCTCCGCAGAAAACTGTTGTATTGAATTTGGATGTTCAGAAGCAATGAAGCAGGAATCCCCATAACTGATTCTATCTGTAAAGCCATTTCTGTGGATAGTTGTCTTTTCCCAGAAATTGTTTCATTTAAAGCTATCAATTCGATATTAGCTTTTTCTGACAATTGCTCTACAGACAGTCCCGACGCAACAAGCTCGTCGTTTATCAGTCTCCAACATGAGTGGGCACATAGGGAATGGCGTTTGAAAAATCATATGTAGCCATAATAAAGTACGATCATTAATTATCAACTCTAATATCATTATGAATATTGATATCGTTGTGTACATATCCTCTTTGTTCTAGTAAATCGAGACATTCGGTATATATAGTGCCACGATGTCTAGGGTCTTTTATTGTCACAACGACAACAACGTCTTGCGAAAGTACTTCTCCGTCTCTCTCCAAAGCTTGTACAGCTGCATCACGGTAGAGTCCAGTGAGTTTCAGTGCCCATTTTCTGTTTTCTCCCAATGCCTTTCTCCTGTTAGTGTCAGTCATCTTGGAAAGATCAACATAATACTTCTTGATAGGTTGATATTTATCTCCCTGTTCAATCAGCATACGTTCTTCTGCGAACTCCTTTTTGAAAGCTTTTGAGCTATAAATCGATGCATTGAGTACATTAACGGCATCTTTTGATGTTCTTGACTCATTGCGCATCATACCTTCGCCCAATTGAACATGTTCAACATGGTCATAAGTTTCCAATAGAACATCCACTTGACTTTGGCAATACTCACAACCTTGCCCCGCATTAATTACAGGATTCACAGCCATTGACAATGTAATTTCACCGATGAAATAACCGTTTTCAACCAAACTTTGTGGGTATGGAAAATCCAAAGAAACAATATTTGTTCCTTTCTGTAAAGTCTGATGAAAAACCATAGTGCACTCATCAGCATCGTTGTTAAGCATATCTGTAATAACAGATGGCAAACCGAACCCCATTTCCCTGCGAAGTTCTTCTGGCGTTTTCGATAAACCTACAGGGTAATCAGAGTTGTGAACAAGCAATGCTTTCAAAAGCAAGGGATTGCATTCACCTCCAATCATCTGATTAAGATTAGCAGCCAAAGCTGTAATTCGCGGAGTAGAAAAACTAGTTCCACTCCAGCGGCAAAACTGTCTTCCCCATTCTGAAAACAGGGACAGATGTGTATCCATATTGCCGCCATAGTGCACCAAATCTGGCTTTACTGCATTTTCAACACCAGGACCAATGCGAGAAAAAGGACTTCTGTCATTTTCTTTAGCATCATTATTGGTAGTTTTCTTATGAGCTATAGATCCTACAACGAGACTAAGCAAAGAATCGGCGCCATCAGTAATTCTTTGATTTTCTGCTCTTGGATCAACATTACCTGCAGATTTGCAAATCAAGATTCTGTTGTCTTTCTGCAAGCTGTCCAATGCGATGCCCAAGTCGGAATATCTGTCATTATCTATCGTTTTTGTTGTACCTTGCGAGAGATTCCAGATTTTTATATCTGGATGTTTAGCGATAGCATTTTGAATGTTGGCTACCAACTCGTTTTCGTATATTTGGGTTCTGTCTGTATTGACAATACAACTCTTTATTTTACAAGGTCCACATTTCGTCAAATCTTTATTTTCAAGAAAATCACCATAGTTGATGACACTTGCAACAGCAGTTCCATGACTTCTGTTTATGTCTTCATCTTCCAAATCAGCGATATTATCTTCATCATCAATCATCCAAGGACGCAGGTAATCATTATCGCCAACACCAGAATCCAACAAGCCTACCACAGGATATGTTGCGCCTTCCAATGGTGTCATCACTTCGATGCTGGAGTTGTCTTCGTCTGGGGCAGTTTCAAATTCTATTGTAGGCATTTTTCTAACCGCCAAGACACAATCCATGGATGCAATAGCCTGAAGTGCTTCCTCTGACACATGTTCCAAGGAAAACAAGCGTAAGCTACTAGCATAATTCAGCTCTTCTAATTCAACTCCAAATTCCTTGCATTTTATACTCAAAGCAATACGAGAACGATGATTGTACTCACTATTCAGATAATCAACCAACTGCAGTTTGAGACGGTCATTTTCTTGAATGCTATCATCAACAACAGCCTTGTATCGAGAAATGTTTTCTATTGCAGACAAACCAATCTTTTTGTCTTTCGGCAGATTGGCTGTATTTACCACCTTAAAACCTCGCTCCATTTTCTTCAAATCATTGGCGGTATCAATCTTTACCAAGATTTTACCTACCGATGTGACTCCTAGGACATTTCGTTTAGAGTTTACATCCATCATTTTTCGCACTGCTGGACGATGAGATTTAGCTGTTGCTTTTTTGTTCAGTGTAATCTCTGTAAGCACAGGCATCGTTCTATTTGCATCAGAGAATAATTCTGAGAACAACTCCAATTGATCGTAAACCCTTTCTGCATTAACGGAAATAGCAGTATCATTAACCCACTTTGGTAATTCACTGCCACCACCAGCTTCCGTCAAGAAATTGTCTGTTTCTCCCCTAAAAGATACATTTTGTATAGGATATTCTTTTGCCATAATTCACTATTTTTTAGATAACCTCAAATCCGCAACCTATAGGGTTTAGTGGGATTTTGCTTGCAAAGCGACAAAATTCATTTTATTGTACATATTTCTTGCACAACAGAAATGTCGCAGACACAAAATCCCCTTACCCCATAAA
>ENA-OQER01001626-OQER01001626.1-human-gut-metagenome-genome-assembly--contig:-NODE-1626-length-10427-cov-2.137087_pt1 | contig 10427 bp, 16 predicted proteins | sample MGYA00242797_ERZ504639 | MGnify/ENA primary metagenome ERZ504639 (study PRJEB26092, sample SAMD00036306) | human gut metagenome | host: Homo sapiens | study: EMG produced TPA metagenomics assembly of...
CTCGCCTTCATGAACACCGATATGTAATGCAAGATTCTCATAGACTGATTTATCACTGGTGTAAAAACATGTGCAAAGGAAAGCTCCTTTCCAGGTACTCTCACCCGGGTCAGCCGAAGTCTTCTTCCCTTAAGGTTCTCATAATCATCATGAAACAGCCGCTCCAGCAGTTCTTCCTTCGTTATCCGTTCTTCCATGGTACACTTCCTTATCTCTTGGTGATATTGCATACTACATATCCCAGAGTATCACGGAAATAATCCACGATCTCTTCCATTGCAGTCTGTACATCGGAAATCTCTCCTGTTATGATCAGTGTTCCTGTAAAACGGTCTGCAAATCCAAGATATACATTACCGCTCTTCACAGCAATATCCGATGCGATCACAGCAGACTCGGAAGGTGTCATGTTCATGATACCAATTGCAGATGATCCATAATCCACCTGCGGATTCAGTCCAAGCTTCTGATATATGATAGGTGCCGGACCACCCATGATATGGGCAAATGTGATCTCCTTACCGGCTACGGTTTCCTGTACGATTCTGATCTGATCTCTATGTTCATCTGCCATTGATGATTCCTCACTTTCAAAATTTTATATTATTCTCGATCTGATAATATTGGATAATTTTATAAGCCGGATTTCATTCATCCGGCTTACAGCTTCCTAAAGTCAAGCAGATCTTTGAAATCCGCTCTGCTACCTGCTCATGGTCAAAAAACAGTCTGGTAGTTCATCTGATTCAATTTTACTATTTACCAATTTTAATGTCAAGACAATTCTTCGAAAATAAGTCAAAAAACAACGTTTTTAAAAATAGAAATCCACAAAAAACAACATTTATTTTCACATCCTCGCGGAAAACCAGTCAGAAATCTGCTCAGAACTCAAACGCCTTCTTAATGCTGTCATAATGCAGGAATTTTCCCTCTGCGGCAAACGCCCTGATCTGTTCCAGGGTTGCAAACATATATCCGTCTGTCTCTTCTGTCTGAAGCTTCAGATCCTTATCCTCCACATCCATGACAAAACGGTACACATCCACAAAGTAATTATCTCCTTCCCCGGGATTCTCTCTTTTATATGTAAAAAGGTATCCGCCCTCTGCCTCACTGGCGTCCAGTCCGGTCTCCTCTTTCACCTCACGGAGTACTGCATCACTGGAAGCCTCTCCTGCCTGGGCTGCACCGCCGGAAACCTCCCACCAGCCCGGGGCCCAGGCCTTTGTCATCACGCGTTTGGTAATAAGAAAGGTCTTGTCCGGTCTTGCTACCACGCCCAAAACTGTCAGATGATACTCTCCATCCTTTAAACACCAGTCATTGCGCTTCATAGTTCGTCCCGTCGGTTTCTTATCTGCATCGTAAATATCCCAGAATTCCATTTTATCTATCTCCTGTCTTTTTACAGAACGCGGAAATACATTCTTACATCTGATCCGTTTCAGCCTGCCCATTTCTCCGTTTTCTGTATCTTTTTTTATTTGTTATGATAACACGTTAAAATCATATATGTAAACCCCCGGATCCGATACCATTTTCCAGTTAGCGTTACTGTTGTTACTGTTCACTCTGTTCTCAGTAACCAGTTAGCTTTCTACGTCTGTTTTTTTCACATTATAAGCATGCAAGTACCTGCAGCCTGAAAGATGATATGCGAAAATCCATAGATTTTTTTATTATATCACACGTATTATGAATTAGTTTTATAGATTATTCTGTTATATAATTAACACAAACAAACGATTCTATTTAAAATAACCAGGGAGGTTTTTTCCAAATGAAAAAATGATTATCCGCATATTTTTTTCCCCCATTAACCGTTAAAAATATGACTATCAAGAACCGTATTGTTATGATGCCGATGGGCACCAACTACGGTGAACAGAACGGCGAAATGAGTTTTCTTCATATCAATTATTATGAGCAGCGTGCAAAGGGTGGCACAGGTCTCATCATCGTAGAGAACGCAAGCGTCGATTCCCCGCAGGGCTCCAACGGAACCACACAGCTGCGTATCGATCATGACAACTACCTGCCACGTCTTTTCAAATTCTGTGAAAATATTCATAGATACGGAACAAAGATCGCTATTCAGATCAACCATGCCGGAGCTTCCGCTGTTTCTTCCAGGATCAACATGCAGCCGGTTTCCGCATCTGACGTTCCATCCAAAGAAGGCGGAGAGATCCCGCGTCCTCTTTCCAAAGATGAGATCCTTCACATCGTAAAAAAATACGGTGAGGCTGCAAAACGTGCACAGACAGCCGGCTTTGACGCAGTAGAGATCCATGCAGGACACTCCTATCTGATCAGTCAGTTCCTCTCCCCGATCACAAACAAGCGTACCGATGAGTTCGGCGGATCTGTTGAGAACCGTACCCGCTTCTGCCGTATGGTCATCGATGAGGTAAGAAAACAGGTAGGACCTTTTTTTTCCCGATCATGCTCCGTCTCAGTGCGGATGAGCTGATGGAGGGCGGAAATACACTGGAGGATACTCTGGAATACCTGGATTATCTTCAGGAAGAGGTTGATATCTTCGATGTTCCTGCGGACTTAACGGTTCCATCCAGTACCAGATCGATGCAAATTATCTCCCGGACGGATGGCGTTCCTACATGGCAAAGGCCGTAAAAGAAAAAATTCAACAAGCCATGTATCTCCATGGGTAATGTCCGTGACCCGAGGTTGCTGAGCGTATCCTGGCTGACGGTGACGCAGACTGATCGGTATGGGCCGTGGTCTGATCGCAGACCCTGCATGGGTAAACAAGGTTGCCACAGGTCATGAGTGCGACCTCCGTAAATGTATCTCATGTAACGTTGGCTGTGCCGGAAACCGTATCGGTGTAAACCGTCCGATCCGCTGTACTGTAAACCCATCTGTTCTTGAGGGCGATATATATAAGAAAAAACATATAAATAAAAACTGCAACGTGGTCGTTATCGGCGGCGGCACTGCCGGACTGGAAGCTGCCTGTACAGCCGCAGAGGTTGGATGCAATACCTTCCTTCTGGAAAAAGGCAATGAGCTTGGCGGACTTGCATCTCTGATCTCAAAGATCCCTGCAAAGAACCGTCTTGCTGATTTCCCGCACTATCTCATGCATCGTGCAGAACAGCTTGATAATCTTTACATCTTCAAAAACACAGAAGGAACACCTGAAAACATCCGCAAGTTCCATCCGAATATCATTGTAAGCTCCACAGGCTCCGCTCCGCTTCTGCCTCCGATCGCAGGACTGAAGGATCGTATTGACAACGAGAACCATAATATTTATTCTATTCTTGGTATGATCAGCCACATTAATGATTTTCCGAAGGATCTAAAAGGCAAAAAGGTTGTTGTTGTAGCGGCGGTGCTGTAGGTCTTGATGTTGTGGAATTTGCTGACAGAAACGCAGACATCTCTATCGTTGAGATGATGGATCAGATCGGACGTGATCTTGACCCGGTAAGCAAAAATGACACAAAGACCATGATGAAAAAACACAATGTACATCAGCTTACAAAAACTGCTCTCCTTGAGGTCAAGGATTCTTCCTTCCTTGTCAGGGGCGAAGGTGAGCCTTATGAGCTTCCATTTGAATACGGCTTCGTATGTCTCGGAATGAGAGCTCAGGGACAGCTTTACCAGAACCTCACAGAAGAATTTTCTTCTGAGGATGTTGAGATCATGAACATCGGCGACAGCCAGAGAGCAAGACGAATCATTGACGGTACCCAGGAAGGACGCAATATCCTTACCATTCTTGAGCAGAAGGGATACCTTTAATATTTTTCCGCTATACCCTTTCCGGGAGTATTTCAATCCTTCTGCCGGAAAGTGTATATAAATCTGTTACAGTTCACTCGGTGATCCGTAACATAGTTTTTCCACGTCTTCCTCCCCCGCAGTCGTCCGGAGAATGTCCGCAGCTTCTTCAGACCTATGTGGCGGGAGGTTTAAAAAAGACAAATCTTCATCCAGATTTTACCAATGAGAGGAGTTATTACCATGTCAGAAAGAATCACAGGACATACCGAACTGATTGGTCTTATGGCATATCCGATCCGCCATTCCAGCTCTCCTGCCATGCAGAATGAAGCTTTTGCAAAGCTTGGCTATGATTATGCATATCTTGCATTTGAGGTTGGTGCAGACGAGATCGAGGATGCTGTAAAAGCCATCCGTACTCTGAAAATGAGAGGTTCCAACGTTTCCATGCCGAACAAAACTCTGGTAGGCCAGTACCTTGACGAGCTTTCACCGGCAGCAGAAATGTGCGGTGCTGTAAACACCATCGTTAATGATCATGGTCATCTTACAGGCCATATCACAGACGGTATCGGATTTATGGCAGCACTGAAAGACAATAACATCGACGCCATCGGAAAGAAAATGACCATCGTAGGTGCAGGTGGTGCCGCAACTGCTATCGAGATCCAGGCAGCACTTGACGGTGTAGGCGAGATCGTGATCTTCAACCGCAAAGATGAATTCTGGGACCGTGCGGTATCTACGGTAGAAAAGATCAACACCAGACTTCAAGCCATGCTGTTCTCTATGATCTGGCAGATCTTGACCAGCTGAAAAAAGAAATGGCTGACAGTTATATTTTCGTAAATGCGACAGGTGTTGGAATGAAACCGCTTGAAGGTCAGTCCGTTGTTCCGGACAAGTCTTACTTCCGCCCGGAGCTTATCGTTGTTGACGTGCCTTACTCCCCTCTTGAAACTGCTATGCGTTCTATGGCAAAGGAAGTTGGCTGCAAGACAATGAACGGCTTGGCATGATGCTTTTCCAGGGCTCCGCTGCATTTGAACTGTGGACCGGCGAACCGATGCCGATCGAGCATATGAAAGAGATTCTTAACATCAGATACGACGACTAAACTGCTATCTGTTCCTGTCGTATCAGAAAGGACCATTATGAAAACAGTTCAGGTAAGAAATATCACACTCGGAGAGGGAAGACCGAAGATCTGTGTCCCGATCGTGGGACAGACAAAGGATGATATTCTCCTTGAGGCAGGGACCTTCGCAAGGATCCCCGTAGACGTTGTGGAATGGCGTGTTGACTGGTTTGAGGACGTTTTTGACACAGACAAGGTTCTGAATGTGGCAAAAGATCTCAAGACCATTTTAAAGGACACTCCGATTCTCTTCACCTTCCGTACTTCAAAGGAAGGCGGAGAAAAAGCGATCTCCAACGAAGCTTACAAAGCACTCAACATGGCTGTCGCAAAAAGCGGCTATGTAGATCTCATTGATGTAGAAGCCTTCACAGGTGAGGAGATCGTAAAAAGCATGATCCGGGAAGCACACAGCTATGGCGTAAAGGTCATCGCTTCCAACCATGATTTTGACGCAACTCCTGAGAAGGATGAGATCGTGCGCCGTCTCCGCATGATGCAGGACTATGGCGCAGATATCCCGAAAATGGCTGTTATGCCAAGAAACAAGCAGGACGTGCTTACACTCTTAAGTGCCACGCTGGAAATGTCCGAGCAGTTCGCCGACCGCCCGATCATTACCATGTCCATGGCAGGTACAGGTGTTGTCAGTCGTCTCGCCGGCGAAACCTTCGGTTCCGCCCTTACCTTCGGTGCAGCTACCAAAGCTTCCGCACCGGGACAGATCAATGTTAACGAACTTGAACAGGTTCTTGACATTATCCACAAAAGCCTGTGATCCTGTGACCTCCCATAAAAAGGATCTACAGTAGATTTTTGTAACAGAACGTGAATTATAAACCAATTTTTAAACCCAATGATGTAACAAATTTTTGCAATTTTAATCCCATAATAGCAAATCTATTAAATAATAATTAAAAACAACAAATCTCATGACAAAAAGAAGAAGTGTGCTGACCCATCCGGCACACTTTCTTCTTTTTCTGTTTTTTATATCTTTGTTATTCCTCGGATCAATTTTTATCCTCGATGGCATTCTCCTCTTTCTTTCTGGGGTCCCAGTTTGAAAGGAAGATATTCAGACCGAAGCCTACAGCCAGGGCCCATGCGGATGCCCATGCAGTTCCCTGGGTTGCAAGCACAGCTGCCATAACACCTGCGATCATCTTGTCACGGTCTGTTCTGCAGTAATCCATACCGATCCTTGCACAGACAAAGGCCTGGAACATCAAAGTAATGGATGAACCGACTCCGAAGATCGGACGGAAGAAGCTTACGACCGGAATGATCAGCACACTTAAAAACGTTGCAATACGGAAGGATGCCATACCGCCGATCAGAGACTTCATAGCTTTCTTTCCCTCTTTGTAACGGATGGAAACAGATACTGTCATTCCAACCCATAACGGACCGGAAAGCGGAGGAAACGGCGCAATGACGGAAAGGATCAGGTTCCTGATTCCGCTGACCAGGTTGGAACGGCTGGAATTGAAATCAATATACTCATCATCTCTGGATTGGCGCGCTCTGTAACCAGTGTCTCTGTGGTAACAAAATCACCAAATGCGATAACATAGCATACAAGCGCCAGAGGAAGCGCTTTGACAAACATGGAGACCGGCGGGATTCCCACACCAAAGATACTTACCTGTGAGATGATCTCTTTGAACTGCGGGATCTTGATAAAGGTTCCCAGTTCCAAACCGGGCGCATCCAGCTCTCCTACAAGAAGACCTACCACCATGGCGATCAGATACGGGAAAAGATTTCCATACCTGGCAACAAGATCCAGGAATTTGTTGTTCTTTCTCTTTTCCTGATATTTATCTGAAAAGCTGATCAGGATCAGAAGGCCTACACCGGCAACGATCGCCAGCGGATACTTATGCATGTTGCCGCCTTCTCCCAGCTGTCCTGCCATAACCGTCACCGGCGCTGCAAGAAGGATACCACCCTTAACAGAATTTGGTACTGCATGGACAAATTTATCCGCAAGCTTGGTGATGCCCATAAATATGAACACAAGACCAACCAGCATCTGCAGGGCGATCATTGCCTGGATACGTTCTTTTCCCATGGGGAAGCCTTCCAGGAATACGATAGTCAGCGGAAGGGTTGGTGTGATCCATCCCGGTACAACCGGATCACCAAGTAAGCTGTGTAGCATATACAGCATGGTCTCTATGATCACACAGCTCCATGCCAGCTCATAAGGCAGTCCCAGATACTGTTCCAGATAAGGAACCGCCGCCAGTGCCGTAACCCCGAGGATCAGGCCCTGGATAAACTCTACGGACTCAATTTTGTAGTGAATAAACGGAAAACGAATCTGAAATGGCCCAAACGGAATGTAGGGCAGTTCGTTTTCTCTTCGCTGTCTTGCTGCACGTGCCATAACGATTCTCCTTTGTCGTTTTTTTTGCTAATACATATATAATATCTTCTATTCTGGAAGTTTGTTAATTAACAAACATTTTCAGAAACAGCAAAATCCAACCCGGGAATTGTTCCCGAATTGGAACTTTGCCCTGCTCCGATTCAGCCATTTTCATCCAAATCGCAACAGTTATTCACGTCTTTTCTTCTCAGGCTTCTTTTCCACGGTTCATCTTAACGAACAGTGCAAGAAGGATTCCTATGAATGTCACTGCCATGTTGAGAAGCAGGATCATTCTCGGAGCACTGGTTCCGGCAGTCTTTGTAATGTAGCCGGCCAGTGTCAGAATGGTGTAGTTCGCAACGCTGGATGCGATCATGACCATGGATGTTGCAGTTCCCTTGTTTTCCGGGAAGAACTCCGCAGTTGTGGAAACAGCCAGCTGAAGCACACCGCCTGCGCCTGCAAAACCGATCACAAATCCACCGATGAGGCAGATGGTCGGATTCTGGATAAAGTAGCACAGTCCCAGCATGATGAAAGAGATCAGTGGATAAATGATCAGAATGTTGATCTCTTTCAGTCCTTTTTTGATGAATACAGAAGAACACAGGATCGCTGCAAAAGTTCCTACTGCATAGAAGGACTGAATCTTGGCCGGATCACTTAAGTTATAAAGCTTTCCAAGCTCCTGGTTGCAGTTCAGCCACAGCATAAATGTGGAGGAACTTGTAAACCCAATGAGAATAGCTGCAAAAGCGGCCGGTGTGATCTTGATCTTTGCCTTTTCTTTTTTTGCTCCGGCACCTGCTGCATTTCTCTCCGGGAATGGCAGGAACAGGATCAGGATACCATCAATAAAGATTGCAACGCCTGCAACGATAAAGATGGTTCTGTAAGACATATTCGCTGCTGCTACAAATCCGATCAGGAAAGGAAGCAGGAACTGGCTGATACACATGGAGAATTTTGTAAACAGGTTCGCTACAGAAGGATTGTTTACATAGATCTCCATACATGTAGGGCTTACGCAGGTATCCAGGAAGGAGTTTGCGATACCGCCTACGATAGCAAATGCATATGCGATTCCCATAGATGGCGCAAATGCGATTCCTATAAAGTATGCTGTATAACAGATCACGCCGATAATTCCGCTTAATCTGCGTCCGAATTTATCAGACAGAGGACCGGAAAACGGAAGGGAGATCAGTCTTCCAAGTCCCAATGCAGCGATTACAGATACTACCATGCTGACATCCATAGTTCCGTCACTTAAGGCCTTGGCTCCCCAGTGAGCTGCAAACTCCGGTTTGTACTGACCCATGATGGAAGCACCGATTCCGTGAATGAAATATGTAAAGTACAGCGCAATAGAAGTAATTACTAAATTTTTCTTACCTGTCTGGCTCATTTTTCTTATTTCCCTTCGTTCTCAGCCTGGAATTTCTGGTATTCAGCTGTCGGCATCTCAAGACCTGTATAAAGCTTGTAAGATGCTGCACCCTGCCACAGAAGCATTCCTTTTCCGCCTACTGCAAGTTTTACACCTGCCTCTTTTGCCTCTTTTACCATTCTTGTCTCTGCCGGATTGTATACGCAGTCAGCAACAACAAGATCTTTATGGAACATGGATTTGTCAACAAGAGTAAGGTCGTCATGTGGTTTCATACCTGCAAGTGTTCCGTTTGCAAGGATATCAGCGTTTGCGATCTCTTCTCTCAGTTTGTCCTGATCGTCAAGGCAGTATACATTTACTTTGCAGTCCGGTACTTCTTTTGCAAGTTTCTCAGCTGTTCCTTTTGCTCTTTCAAGGAATGGATCATTAGGGTTGAAGATTGCGATGGAAGCAGCTCCGTCAAGGGCACACTGTACAGTAAGAGCTGTTGCAGCTCCGCCTGCTCCCAGAACTACCATCTTTTTGCCTTTTACATCAACGCCATGCTCTTTTAAGTTGCGGACAAAACCGATGCCGTCTGTGATATGTCCTACAAGCTTTCCATCCTCGTTAACGATGGTATTTACAGCACCGATGATCTTTGCTGCCGGTGAAAGCTCATCTACACACTGGGCAACTTGTTCTTACAAGGCATGGTTACGTTGCATCCTCTCATCTTGAACAGACGCATTGCATCAAGAGCTGCCGGAACCTGGTCCTCTTTGATATCGAATGCCATGTAAGCATAGTCCAGGTTATGGTACTGGAAGCTGAAGTTGTACATAGCCGGGGATCCTGAATGTCCTACAGGGCTTCCGATCAGTGCAAGTAAACCAGTTGTTCCTTTAATTCTCTGTTCCATTTCTTTTTACCTCCTGCATTTTCCCCTGGCAGACAGCGGATATATCTTCTCTGGTGTCTGCGGGGCATCTTTTTAATTTTTATACCGTCCGGTTTATTGGATAGATTGGCAGATCAGATCCTGGAAGCTACCTCATAAGCCTCTTTTGTTGCATCCAGAGCACGTCTTGCGCGGATCGCATCTCCGATCACATGTGTCTCCGGTACAAGATCTTTGATCTTCTCTTCCAGAGGATTGTAGTTGCGGAATCCCATGGAAAGGATTACAGAATCATATCCTCTTGTCTCATGACGCTGTCCGTCTGCTGTCTCGTACTCTACACCATCTTCATAGAACTTGCATACCTTTGCGCCGGTGATCTCTTTGATTCCGTAGTCTTCGAAATCTTTCATCAGATATACTCTGTGCTCATGGATCACATCAGCACCTACCGTATCTCTGAACTCGATAACCGTTACATCATGCTCCTGCTCGCCAAGGAATGCAGCTGTCTCGCAGCCAACCATACCGCCGCCCACAACAAGAACTTTTTTGCCTGCGCCTCTCTTGCCATCCAGAAGGTCAGAGCCGTGGATGATAGCCGGATTGTCGATTCCCTCGATCGGAAGGATCAAAGTCTTGGAACCGGTTGCGATGATCACACTGTCCGGCTTCTCTTCTTTGATAAGCTCCGGAGTCACCTCACAGTTCATCACGATCTTAACGCCATCCTTCTGACAGCGATGGATGTAGCTGCGGATCATGTTCGTGATGTCACCTTTCCTGGCGGATATGCGGCAAGTCTCATGTTTCCGCCGAGAATATCCCTGCCTCATAAAGTGTTACCTCATGGCCTCTCTCCTTTGCGATAAAT
>ENA-OQER01001627-OQER01001627.1-human-gut-metagenome-genome-assembly--contig:-NODE-1627-length-10426-cov-2.612001_pt1 | contig 10426 bp, 10 predicted proteins | sample MGYA00242797_ERZ504639 | MGnify/ENA primary metagenome ERZ504639 (study PRJEB26092, sample SAMD00036306) | human gut metagenome | host: Homo sapiens | study: EMG produced TPA metagenomics assembly of...
CTTACCACCTGTTTATATTTCAAAGTTCAGCATTTATAATCAGGAAATAACAGTTCACACTCCTAATTCTCCTTTGAAAAGTGTATAGAACATACAGATGAAATTATATTACCTTATGATCAGGCAAATATTAGTTTCGATGTTGCTTTATTAAGTTATTCTACTACGGAGTCCAATCAGTATTATTATAAATTAGTTCCGTTGGACAAAGACTGGATACGGGCAGCGAGTAATCAGAATATTTCTTACGCTAAACTGCCTCCGGGAGATTATATCTTGCAAGTGCGGGCTACCAATAGTGCCAAAGAAGGCCCTTATGCTACCCGGTCTTTATCCATTGTTATTCTGCCTCCTTGGTGGCAGTCCGTCTGGGCTTATTTTCTGTATATTATATGGGGAATCTGTGTCGTACTTTGCTGGTTCTTTTGGTATAGAAGACGCAAAGAGAAACAGATGGAAGAAAAGCAGAAGTTATTTGAAATTGAGAAGGAGAAAGAACTCTATGAATCAAAGTCAGTTTCTTTACTGAAATAGCTCATGAGGTGCGCACGCCCTTGACATTGATAAATGGTCCGTTGGAAGCAATTGAGGAAATGGATATCAAGGATCAGAAATTGAATAAGAATTTGAAAGTAATCGGGCAGAATACCAAGAGATTATTAGATTTGACTGGACAGTTGCTTGATTTTCAGAAAATAGGGGCGAGCAAATTTGAACTGAAATTTGAAACGGTTGATGTAACGGCATTGCTGAATGAAACGATTGCTCGTTTTGAGCCTACTATTCTGCAAAAACAGAAAGAGTTATTGCAGCATATTCCCCAAGAAAGAATTATGGCTGCCATAGATAAGGAGGCTATCACAAAAGTATTGAGTAATTTGTTGAATAATGCTTTGAAATATGCCCGTCATACCATTACGATAGATTTATTCCAAGATGAAGCTGATTTTACAGTTCGTATTGTCAGTGACGGAGAAAAGATACCTGAAGCGTCCAGCCAACAGATTTTTGAACCCTTTTATCAGATGGAGAAGAAGGATACAGTTCGGATGGGAGTAGGCATAGGATTACCTTTAGCTCGTTCGCTAGCCACTTTACATAAAGGCAGGCTTATTTGGATATAGAACAACCGGAGAATACATTTGTTTTGATCATTCCTTTGAATAAAGAGGAAGTAAGGCAGCAAATAGAGAAGGTAGTGGAGCAAAATATAGAAGTATTGGATGAGGAAACATCAACAGAAACAGACCAAATGAAAGGTTATACTTTATTGTTAGTAGAGGACAATGAAGTATGAGATCTTTTATCTTTGAACGATTGGAAGTTTTGTTTACGGTGGAAACTGCTGTGAATGGACAGGAAGCGTTGGATGTTTTACGTAGTAATCACATAGATTTGGTAATCAGTGATATAATGATGCCGGTGATGAATGGCTATGAATTATGTAAGGAAATAAAGGGGGATATTGATTTGTGTCATATTCCGGTTATTTTCCTTACCGCCAAGAACGATTTGGAGAGTAAAATTAACGGATTGAAGATAGGAGCGGAAGCTTATGTGGAGAAACCTTTTTCTTTCAATTATTTGAAGAGTCAGATTTTGTCTTTACTCAGCAATCGTAGAAAAGAACGTGAGGCATTCTCTAAACGTCCTTTTTTTCCTGTGCATAATATGCAGATGAACAAGGCGGATGAAGAATTTATGAATAAAGTAATTAATGTAATTCAAGAGAATATTTCAGATGAAAATTTCAATGTGGAACGTATGGCTGATATCTTATGTATGAGCCGTTCCAGCTTATTGAGGAAAATAAAGATTCTGTTTAATCTTTCACCCATAGATTTCATTCGGTTGATCCGTTTGAAAAAAGCGGCCGAATTGATTCAGGAAGGTAAATACCGTATTGGGGATATCTGTTATATGGTAGGAATAAACTCTTCATCTTATTTCAGTAAATTATTCCTGAAACAATTCGGAATGACTCCGAAAGAGTTTGAGAAACAGTATCAAACATCCAAGGAAAAAGCTAAAATAGATTTGACGGAGAATCTCTGATTGAAAGAAATGCAGCAAAAAATGACACATTTGCGGATTCTTCGGACGCAGATGAGTCATTGCTGCAAAAATCCTATTTATTGCTGCGTTTGTATATTAACAGGTTGTCAAGATATGCCTACTTTTGACCATGCTTGAAAGGAAAAGAATTCCGAACAGTAAAGCAAATCTTAAGTAGATTTATCTCTTTGACAAACTAATAATATTATGAAGAATAATTGGTTAACTTTAAAATCATTGTTTCTCTGTGTTTCTGCATTGAGTGTTTCCGGTCTTATTTTGTCCGGGTGTACTGAAAATGCAAATCTAAATGTCGGTGAATGGTCTTTGGAGTACGATGCTCACGCTAATGGTATTGATATCAGCAAAGGCTCTAAGCTTATTTATGATAATGTATATGCAGCTTATAAATTGGCCGACAGTGTTGTTTCGACTCGTGATTATGCAAAGCATCATGTTTCTACAAAAAAAATCAATGATCATTTGGAGAAGGGTATCATTATGAGGTGACTTATACTGGGAATAATTTGCCTGTACTGGTTCAATCTTTTTATGTATATCCGACAAAGGATTATGTGTTGACAGATTTTACTTTGGAAAGTACGTCTGAAATGGCTTCGAATTATATGGCGCCGGTCAATGTGGACCGAATGCCTGAAGTCCTGAACCAGGGTGAAAATAATCGTGCGCTTTTCATTCCTTTCGATAATGACTGTTGGATCAGATACCAATCTCATCCGCTCACATTTACAGAATTGACTAGTTATGAAGTTACTGCCATATTTAATAATGATGATCGTGAAGCTATGGTGATAGTTCTGTGGAACACGATTCTTGGAAAACAGGTATAACAATAGGTAAAGGTAATATATATAATGTAGGTTCATTGGTATGTTATGGGGGTGTTGCTGATAAGACAACGCGTGATTCGAACCTCACGGTGCATTGAAAGGTACGACAATCAAGTCGCCTAAGATTTAGTAGGATTTTTGAAGACTGGCGTGAAGGCATGGAAGAATACGCTCAGGCTAATGCTGTGATTGCTCCGCCCAAAGCTTGGGATAAAGCTGTTCCTTTTGGCTGGAACAGCTGGGGAGCGTTGCAATTTAATCTGACCTATCCGAAAGCATTGGAAGTTTCTGATTTTTATAAAGAGAATTTGCAGTCCCATCATTTTGTGAATTCGGATAATCTGGTTTATACAGGTTTGGATTCTGGTTGGAATAGTTTTTCAGAAGAGGAGTTGAAAGCTTTTGTGGATAGATGTAAGGCAAACGGTCAGATAGCCGGCGTTTATTGGACTCCGTTTACTGATTGGGCTAAAAATCCTGAACGTGAAATAAAAGAAATTCCGGGGTATAAATATAAAGATGTGTATCTCTATGCAAATGGAAAACCGCAGGAATTAGACGGAGCGTATGCTGTTGATCCTACCCATCCAGCTATTGAAGCTATGATGAAGCGTACATCGGAACTCTTTCATCGGGCAGGTTTTGAATATGTGAAAATGGATTTTATGACACATGGGGCGATGGAGGCTGACAAATGGTATAATCCGGAAATACAAACAGGTATTCAGGGATATAACTATGGAATGCAATTGCTTGACAAATATTTTGGCGATATGTATATCAATCTTTCTATTTCTCCTGTTTTTCCTGCTCATTATGCTCAGTCTAGAAGAATTGCTTGTGATGCGTGGAATAAGATGAAGGATACTGAATATACCTTGAATGCACTTTCATACGGTTGGTGGCAGGATAAGGTTTATCAGTTTAATGATCCTGACCATATTGTATTGCGTGATGCTACAGATGGTGAGAACAGAGCGCGTGTTACTTCGGGGGTCATTACAGGAATTTTCATTGCTGGAGATGATTTCAGCAAAGGCGGTTCTAAAGAAGTGAAGGAGAAGGCGATGAAATATCTGACTAATGCTGAGATCAATGCTATAGCCAATGGGGAATCTTTCCATCCTGTAGATGGGAATGGTGAAAAGTCAGAAAATCAGTTTGTACGCATGGATAAGGATGGTAAGGCTTATTACGTGTGTATCACTATATGGATCAAGAGTTGAAGATGACTACAGCTTTAGAGCGTCTGGGGTTGGATTCGTCAAAGGAATATAGGCTGAAAGAATTATGGAGTGGCATTGAAAGTACTGCTAAAACCAATCTGGAAGTAACGGTTCCTGCATGTGATGTTGTAATTTTCAAAGTGGAAGAATAAACCAATATAAACTTTAAATCGTACTTAAATTTACAAATTATGAAAAGAATTAGGCTTATTAATTTAATCCTTATCATGTTTTGTTGCTGCAATATGCTAGCACAGAACATAACGGTTACAGGACAGGTGGTGGATGTTACATCCGAACCTATCATTGGTGCAAGTGTAGTGGTAAAAGGTACAGCCAATGGGACTATTACCAATTTTGATGGTAAATTTACATTATCAGTTCAGAAAGGGGAAACATTGCATATTTCTTATATAGGATATGTTGCACAAGATGTTAAAATAATGGGTAACCAACCAGTCAAAGTTGTGATGTCGGAGGATACTGAAACATTAGATGAAGTGGTTGTTGTAGGCACTGCGATGAAGAAGAGTGATTTGACGGGAGCTGTTGCCAGTGTTAGTTCTAAAGTATTGGAAGAAAAACCAGTAACAAATGTAAATCAAGCTCTTCAAGGTCGTGTCGCAGGTGTGTTCATTTCTCAACCTACGCGTCCTACGGATGATGCATCTATTAAAATTCGTGGTATTAATACAATTAATGGATCTACAGACCCTATTTATGTCGTAGATGGTATGGTTATGGATAATTCATTCTCTGGATTTAATGCAGTCAATTTGAATGATGTGGCTTCTATTGAGGTCTTGAAAGATGCATCAGCTACAGCTCTGTATGGTTCACGTGGTTCCAACGGTGTTGTTGTTATTACAACTAAGAAGGGTAAAAAAAGGCGAAGGTAAAGTTTCTTATGATGGCTGGATTGGCTTTCAGACCTATGCTAATACTCCAAAAACTATGAATACTCGTCAATTATTTGAACTTAGAAAGGAGGCCTATACGAATGGTTATATGCAAACAAATCCTGATGGAGATGTCAATGCTTATATCAATGATGTGATAATGGGATCGAATACTGTTTTTGCTGATTATGAATTCGATGCTACAACAATAATAAAAATTATGATTGGCTGGATGCTGTGAGCCGTACTGGAGTACAACACAATCATGTAGTAAGTCTTTCAAATGGCAATGATAAAGGTTCTTATTATATTAGTTTTGGTTATACAGACAATAAAGGTGTAATTGAGAAGTCTGAACAAGAAAAATACACAGGACGTATTAATGCGGATCAACAGATTAAATCCTGGCTGAAAGTAGGTACTAATACAACTTTTACACGTACCGAGAACACGTTGGTTGATGATGGAGTAATGAATCGTGCACGTTGTGCTAATCCGATGTTGGAAATTTCTGATGAGATTGAAACTTTAAATTGGCAAGGTATTTTTGACCAAAATAATTTTAATCCATTACGTTCTTTGAAAGTCGATAATGATTTGGTGTATAATCGCTTGTTGAGCTCTAATTATATTAATATCAATCCTATTGAAGGATTAAACTTGCGTTCTACTTTCTCTATTGATTATGCTCAAAAGCAGCAAAATAAATATACCCCGAATGATATTTATGAGTCGGAACGTTATGGAACACAAGGTGAAGCCAAAGATGATAGAGATACACGTACTGTATGGCAATGGGATAATTCATTGTCTTATGAAGCCTCTTTCGGTAAACATAAGTTGAATGCGATGGTTGGTACCAGTGCTACACGGACTACGTATAATTATATTAATGCTACGGCAACAGGGTTTGGCACTAATTTATTTGGATATCATAGTTTGGGATCTGGTTATAAAAAAGATCAGCGCGGCTTAAGTACAGCTTGGTCCGAGCAAACATTATTATCTTATATCGCTCGTGTTAACTATAACTATGCGGGTAAATATTTATTGACGGCGACAGCGCGTTACGACGGTTCTTCTAAATTTGCTAAAGGAAATCAGTGGGGTATTTTTCCGTCTGTGTCTGCAGCTTGGAATATTACAGAAGAAAAGTTCATGAAAAATCAGACGATTTTTGATCAGTTAAAGTTACGTGCTGGTTTTGGTATCGTTGGTAATCAGAATATTGATGATTTTGCCTATTTATCTTTATATAATGTCAGCTATACGGGTACTTCCGATACAGGTTATACAAATTCTTTGTTTCCAATGGGCGACGTGGTACTCCAGATATTAGTTGGGAGAAACAAAAACAATGGAATTTAGGAGTAGATATGGCTTTCTTACAGAATAGAGTGCGTTTGTCTGTTGATGCTTTCTTGATAAAAAATAAGGATTTGTTAATGAGCCATTCGTTGCCTACGACTACTGGTTTCAGCAGTACTATTGAAAATATAGGTGCGATTGAAAACAAAGGTTTGGAATTTGCTTTGAATGCCAATTTGGTAAGAGCTAAAGATTTTGAATGGAATTTTGCAGCTACATTGTCTATGGATAAAAATAAGGTAACTCAATTATATGGTGATAATGATGTTGTATATAATGTAGATAGTGATCGTAATATTCAAAAGAAGGTAATTTATTCCTTGGTGAGTCTCGTAACACAATTTATATTTGGAAAACAGGTGGAATCGCCCAAGAAATTGATATGGATCGTTTGAATAAAATAAATTGGAATGGATATAATGTGAATCCTGGTGATTTGTATCCGTTGGATTATGATAATAATGGACAGATAGATCAAAATGACCGTGTTGTAATTGGTTCCACTGATCCTAAGTTTTATGGCGGTTTTTCTACAGATTTTTCTTGGAAGGGATTGTCTTTAAATGCAGTATTCAGTTATTCTTATGGGGCTAAAAAATTGAGTCCTTGGTATGAAACTTTGATTGGAAGTACTGGATCTGGAGTCGCATCAACGGATTTGTTGGATCGTTGGACTCCTGAAAATACAGATGCTGAATTTCCACGTGTGTTGGCTGGCTTTGATTATAATCATTATGGTGCAAGTTCTATGGATTTTAGTGTACAGAAAGCTTCTTTCTTGCGTTTGTCTGCTCTGACATTGGCCTATACTTCCCAACTAAAGTGATAAATGCTCTGAAACTGGCTAACCTGCGTGTTTATGCCACTGGTTCTAATCTTTTTTGCTTAACTAATTATAATGGTTATGATCCGGAAACTGGTGATTGGTATCCTCCTACACGTATGTATACTTTTGGTCTTAATTTGGCTTTTTAATGGAAGGATAGAATAAATAGTCTAACTTTAAAAGAAAACACAACAATGAAAAAGATATATAGATATAGTGCGATATATGCTTTGGCTTTGACCTTTGCACTGAAAACCTCCTCTTGCTCGGATTTTTTGCAGGTAGAACCTACGGGATCTTTGACTGAAGAACAAGTATTTGAAAAAATAGATAATGTAGAACCTTTAGTTCTTGGATTGTATAAGAGTTATAGGGGCTGTAAAGAAGGACGTAATGGATTGATGCCTTATTTGGGGACAGATGAAACACAGCAGGGTAATTATCAGTTGATTTCTTCAGGCGATCAAGCCGGTATGGATAAATATAATGGACAGTTGAATCCTACATCTACTCAGGTTAGTTCTATTTGGAACAACCGTTGGCCGGCTGTCGTTTCAGCTGCTAAAGCTATATATGCATTGGGTATGACCACTGAAGAACCGGAACGTGCTAAACAGTTGATGGGAGAGGCATGCTTTATTCGTGGTTTATTAATGTTTGAATTAAGTATGTATTGGGGTGAAATCCCTGTGATAGATATGAACCGTACTGATGAATTGGGCTTGGGACGTCAACCTTTAAAGACTGTATGGGAATATATTATTAATGATTTTATTACTGCTACCAATAATTTGCCTGAGTCTTATAATAGTGAACCGCAGCGTGCTACTGTTGGGGCTGCATGGGCCATGTTAGGAAAGGCTTATATGGCAGCTCCGGAAGAGACAGGATTACGGGATTTTGCCAAGGCTGATGAATGTTTTAAGACTATTATTAATATGGGGCGATATGAATTGCTGAATAATTATGCTGACTTGTATCGTTATGATAATCCTAATACAAAAGAGTCATTGTTTGAGTTGCAATTTAATAATGTATATCCTGATTGTAATTATTGGGAGTTTGATTGTGGTTCTCGTGCATGTGACTCTTGGTTTGGTCAGGGATGCTCTTTCTCTGGTTACGACTTTCTAGTTCCGACTCCTTTTGCTTATAAGACGGTAGAAGAAGGTGGCATTTGGAAGATGGAGATTTGCGTAAAGAAGAAGCATTGCGTTATGATTTTACGTATTATACTAATAAATATTCAGAAGATGGAACATTCGAATATGTAACTCCTGATTTGTCAAAGACTCAATGGACGGGAACTACAGATGAATTGGAACCGCATATAAAGAAATATGAAGACTATCGTACAGATATTCTTTCAGGGCTTGGCATTAATAACATGTGGAATTCTGGTAAGAACTTTTCAATGATTCGTTATGCTGATATATTATTATTGCATGCTGAATGTCTGAATGAATTAGGACAGACTTCGGAAGCAGTACAGATCGTGAATAATCAAATTCGTACTCGTGCATGGGGAGGAAACTTGCCAGAAGATAAGAAATGGAATTCGGGAATGAGCAAAGATGAATTCCGTGATAAAGTAATGGATGAACGTTTGCGTGAACTTTGTTTCGAAGGTTGGAGACGTATTGATTTGCTTCGTACTAATAAATTTGTAGAATTGATAAAAGAACGTAACCGTTGGGCAAAAGAATCAGGAACAATTCAAGATTTCCATAAGCGCTATCCTATTCCTGATACTGAAATTAAAACAAATGATGCATTCGGCCCTGAAGATCAGAATCCGGGATATAGCAAATAAATTGTTTCTATCCATATAAATTAGAAGCATCAGGAGGAAACATCTGCTTCCTACCTGATGCTTTTTCTTTTTCTGAAATTTGGAATAATATGAAAATAATACATAAAATAGAAACTTATACCTCTGACGGAAAACCTGTATTACGATTTACCGTAATGAACTCCTCGGGAGCTTATATGGAATTCACTAATTGGGGGCACGTTGGATTACAGCTTCAGTACCGATGTTCAGGGAGCATTAGCCAATATTTTGATCGGTTATGATACCTTGTCCGATTATTTGAAAGATTCTTATTATATGGGAGCAACTGTTGGCAGATTTGCCAATCGTATTGCTGATGCTTCTTTTACAATAGATAGGAAAACCTTCCATTTGGAAGTTAATGATGGGAATAATACCAATCATGGAGGTTTTTCCGGCTTTCATAACAAGGTGTGGCAATGGGAAGAATTACCGGATGGCATCCGTTTTAGTCTGTATTCGCCAGACGGAGAAGGAGGTTTCCCGGGAAATATCCATGTGATAACAGACTATCGTTTCAATGAGGACAATGAACTTTCTGTACGGCATTATGCGGAAACAGACTGTGCTACTTACATCAATATGACTAATCACGCATATTTCAATTTGCGCGGAAATGGAAAAAAGATAACAGAGCATCGGTTGCATATTTCGTCTGACCGGATATTGGATACTACCTCGGCGTTCATTCCTACGGGAAGAAAGATGAAGGTGAAAAATACTCCGTTTGACTTTACTTCCCTAAAACCGGTAGGTGCAGACTTATATGCTGATCATGAGCAATTACTTTGGAATAAAGGATATAATCATTGCTATATATTGAAAGATAAAATGTCTGAGGAGATGTTAGAGGCTGCTTCTTTATATGAACCTGTTACAGGAAGAAAAATGACAGTGATGACTGATTTGCCTGCTGTTCTTTTGTATACAGCGGGATATTATGACCGACCGGATACAGCCATCTGTTTGGAAACACAATTTTATCCGGATACTCCTTCTCATTCGGATTTTCCTTCTTGCCTGGTGTTACCGGAGAAAGCTTATGAGCATTGCACCTTGTTTAGTTTTCAGGTGCAAAAAGAGAAATAGATGATTGATAAATATGAAAAGACTATAATATGAAAAACGTAAAAAAAACATGGGTTGTATTAGCTACTGGGATGTATGCAAGTACTGCATGCTCAAACTGTGTATTTACATAGCGATAACCCACAAATGAAATGGAAGTTAAAGCCTCAGGCTGTATTTATAACCATAGAACAACCAAAACTAATCAGAAATATCCGAGTGTAAATCTTTAATTACCAGCATATTCTAAAATTTAACACTTTTCGGTTGCCATTTGTCGCTTCCCAAATTTCCACATA
>ENA-OQER01001628-OQER01001628.1-human-gut-metagenome-genome-assembly--contig:-NODE-1628-length-10425-cov-1.649738_pt1 | contig 10425 bp, 16 predicted proteins | sample MGYA00242797_ERZ504639 | MGnify/ENA primary metagenome ERZ504639 (study PRJEB26092, sample SAMD00036306) | human gut metagenome | host: Homo sapiens | study: EMG produced TPA metagenomics assembly of...
TTCCAATGAACGTCAGATTCTGGAGATGGCGTTACAACGAGTATTTGGATTTGCGAAATCTAATCTCTGGGGAAATCGCAAGTATTTTTAAAATAAATGTAACTGTTCAGTACCTTCACAGTTACGAGCAAAAATGCATTTAAAATCACCTTCGGTGATGGCATTTTGCTTGTATATCTCGGGATTTTGGCATATTCATGCCAAACACCTCGCGGTACAGTGGCTACTGAATAGTTACAAATAAATGCATGTTGAAAAATGGGGAGGGATGAAAGATCTCTCCCTTTTCCGCATAAGAAAGGGGTGTTTTTGAAAACAGGATGCTGAACTGGTCGAAGAACTTATACTATGGAGAGCAGGCAAAGAAAAAAGCAACCAGGATCCGCTGGCGTGTGGAACATCGAAGACCCCAGTATGAGGTGTACCTGATCACTCTGGCACAGAATCCGGAGAATCAGCTGGAAATTATAGGAGCCAACCAAATGTTGCAGAAAACCGTGTATCGAAGATGTCCGGAGATTATTGGAATTGCATGCGGCTATGGAGAAGCACTGGAACTAGTCCGGCAGCTTGCCGAGGCTACATATAAAATGCAGAAAAACGGAGACATCCGCCGTTATCTCGGCAGACAACAGGAGGATGAATCATGCATGTAATACTGACAATTTTAAAAATTCTGGGAATCATCCTGCTGGTGTTACTGGGATTGTTACTGGTTATTGTGTTTTCGGTGCTGTTTGTTCCGGTAAGATACCGTCTGGAGGGAGAAAAATCATCTCCGGGATGGAGCGAAGCAAATGGAAAAGTGAAGGTTTCATGGTTACTGCATCTGATTCATCTGCGAATACAGTACCAGGAGAAAGAACTGGACTGGGAGTGCTATCTTTTTGGGGTACCACTGAAAAAAGCCGGAGCGGCTGTCAGAGAGTGGAAAAAGAAGAGAAGAAAGAAAAAGATACAGGAGCAGAAAGAACGGAGAAAAAAAGCAGTACAGAAGAATGAACCGAAAAAAAGAACAGCTGCGAAGAAAAAAGGGCAGGAAAAACCGTTACAGGTAGAAGAAAAGATACGAACAGCTGCGAAAGAGCAAAAATCGACAGAAAAACAGACGAAACCAGAAAAATCGAAGACGGCTGAGTCGGAGGCGAAAAAGACAGAAATAAAGACAGCAGAACGAAAACAGCAGGAAAAGGAAAAAGTCTCCGAACAAACTGTTACGATTCTGGAACAGATGTAAAAAAATCGTCGGTTCGATTTTGGGATTTCCGGGAAAACTAAAGAAAAAGCTTACAAATATCAGGTTAACATTCCGGGGATTCTGTGATAAAATAAAGCGATGGCGGACGCTGTGGAACGAAGAGAGTACGCAGGCAGCACTCCATTTTCTGACAGAAAAGGGAAGAAAACTGATCCGCCATGTTCTGCCACGAAAAATCAGAGGATCCATCACCTTCGGATGCGAAGATCCGGCACTGACCGGACAGATACTCGGTGCAGTGGCGATCGCCTATCCGCTGTACGGAAAAAGGCGTGGCAGTGTATCCAAGATTTGAGGAAAGATTCTGGAGGGGACAGCTTCAGATGAAGGACGGATCGTGGCAGCCTGTCTGCTGTGGCAGGCATGGAAGATCTATCGCAACCCGGATGTACGAAAGACTTTGAAAAAGATCAGATAAAAGGAGGTTTTTGCTATGGCAGAAAACAGTTTTCAGAATACAGTAGAAGCACTTTTTAAAGGAATGGACAGCTTTATCACCACTAAAACCGTTGTCGGTGATGCAATCACGTAGGAGATACCATTATCTTACCTCTGGTAGATGTATCTTTCGGCGTGGGAGCCGGAGCATTTGCAGAAGGCAATAAAAACAACGGAGCAGGCGGTATGGGTGGAAAGATTTCCCCGTCAGCTGTTCTGGTGATCAATAAAAACGGAACAAAACTGGTCAATGTAAAGAATCAGGATGCAATCACCAAGATCCTTGACATGGTTCCGGATCTGGCAGATAAATTTACAGGAAAAGACAAGGACGATGCGAATACCGCTGACGATATCGAGCATATACTGAATCAAGAGGAGAAAAAGCAGGGTGAGTAATCACGAGAGTCCTGGGGTTTGTACTTTTTTTGGATCGGTGTGGGTATGCTGATCCAGCTGCTGATTCCTACCTGTGTGTGGACGGTATTGATTGCAGCAGCCCTGATGATCATCGGATATAATTTATTTTGCAGTTGTTAAGAGGGTGTCCCGCTGCGCAAGATGGCGGGGCACTTTTTATGCCAAAGAACAGGAGAATAACATTTATGAGTATATTAAACGTAGAACACCTGTCCCACGGATTCGGTGACAGAGCCATTTTTCAGGATGTATCTTTTCGGTTATTAAAGGGGGAACACATCGGACTGGTAGGGGCCAATGGAGAAGGAAAATCCACATTTTTTAAGATTGTCACTGACCGGATGATGCCGGACGAAGGAAGATCGAGTGGGCGAAAAATGTGCGTGTGGGTTATCTGGATCAGCACGCGGAACTGAAAAAGGGAATGACCATCCGGGAGGTGCTGTCTTCTGCATTTTCCTGGCTGTACGAAATGGAAGAAAAGATGAATACTATCTGTGATCAGATGGGAGAGGCTTCCCCGGAAGAGATGGAACAGATGATGGAAGAACTGGGAACGATCCAGGATCTTCTGACAATGCATGATTTTTATATTATCGATGCGAAGTAGAAGAAGTGGCCCGGGCGCTGGGACTTCTGGAGCTGGGGTTGGAAAGTGATGTGACGGAACTGTCCGGCGGACAGCGTACCAAGATCCTTCTCGGAAAATTACTGCTGGAAAAACCGGATATCCTGCTTTTGGATGAGCCGACCAACTATCTGGATGTGCAGCATATCGAATGGCTGAAGCGGTATCTGAATGAGTATGAGAATGCATTTATCCTGATTTCCCATGATATTCCATTTTTAAACAGTGTGGTTAATATCATATATCATATGGAAAGCCAGAAGCTGGATCGTTATGTGGGAGATTATCATCACTTTGAAGAAGTATATGCTGTGAAAAAGGCTCAGCTGGAGGCAGCTTATAAGAGACAGCAGCAGGAAATCAGTGAACTGAAAGACTTTGTGGCAAGAAATAAAGCCAGAGTTTCCACACGAAACATGGCGATGTCCCGTCAGAAAAAGCTGGATAAGATGGAAAAGATCGAACTGATGCAGGAACGTCCGAAACCACAGTTTCTGTTTAAAGAAGCAAGAACTGCCGGAAAACAGCTGTTTTGTACGAAAGACCTGGTGATCGGATACGACGAACCGTTATCTTCTCCACTGAATCTGGAGATGGAGCGGGGAGAAAAGGTGGTACTGACCGGAGCCAACGGTATCGGTAAGACGACCCTGTTAAAAAGCATTCTGGGAATGATCAAACCGTTGGATGGGTTTGCTCAGCTGGGAGATTACCTGTATATTGGCTATTTTGAGCAGGAATCTTCTCAGGACAACACGAAAACCTGTATCGAAGAGATCTGGGAAGAATTCCCTTCTTACACCCAGTACGAAGTTCGTTCAGCCCTGGCAAAATGTGGCCTGACCACCAAACATATCGAGAGCCAGGTACGTGTCTTAAGTGGAGGAGAACAGGCGAAGTGCGGTTGTGTAAACTTATTAACCGGGAGACGAACCTGTTGGTTCTTGACGAGCCGACCAATCATCTGGATGCGGACGCAAAGGCAGAATTAAAACGTGCGCTGAAAGACTACAAAGGAAGTATCCTGATGGTCTGCCACGAACCGGAATTCTATGAAGGACTGGCTACCGGTGTATGGGACTGTTCTGCATGGTCCACAAAACGGGGATAAGACATTATACAAACTGAATACATAGTAAAAATCTCTCTGAAAAATTGGTCGACAGGATCAAGAGACAACAGGGAATACAGTAAAAAAGAAGCGGTATGCAATGGTAGGAGTTTGCATATCGCTTCTTTTTAGCCATGTTCTAGAGCGTGTTTGAAAAAGGCTTTCTGCAAGATGTGCGTCACAATTTTGTGGGAGATTTTGCCTGAATGAGGCGGCGTAGCGGGCTACGTCAACCGAATGAAGGTAAAATCTCCCGCAAAGTGGGGCGTGCAGATTGCAGGAATGATTTTTCAAACACGCTCTAGCAGACTTCGGTGACGTGACGGATCAGCATATCCTGTATTGCAGGGTATTCGCCGAGTCCTTTCATACGACATTCCACATCGTATCCTGCTGCCCGGAACTGATTTTTCCAGGAATCCTCGTCATCACCGGACATATCGTTTCGTGCATGATCGCCCGCTACGATCATGAAAGGTGCGAGGATCACTTTTTTTGCTTCCTGTTCTTTTACCATACGGGTGACATTTTCCAGTGTCGGATAGCCTTCTACGGTAGCCAGATGAATATTGGAAAATCCAAGATCTTTAAAACGATAATCAAGTGCTGCGTAGACATCATTGGCATAGTGGCTGGTTCCATGTCCCATAAGGATCAGTGCACAGTCTGCCGGGAGATTGGAGAACTCCTGGCAGATGGCATTGACGATCTCCACATGATCCTGCTGCGTGGTAAGAAGCGGATCACCAAAGTGATGCGTTCAAAACGATTTTTGAACGCAAGAGCATCTTCTTTCATCAGATCATTTTCAATACCATTGATCACATGGGTAGGCTGTACGATCACTTCTGTGATGCCGTCTGCGATCATCTGTTCCATGGCTTCGGTTACGTTGTTGATCCGGATATTGTCCCGTTCCAGAAGTTTTGCCATGATCATTTTACTGGTCCAGGCACGGTAAATCTTATAATCAGAGAAATGTTCTCCGATGCGCTGTTCAATCACATCGATGGTCTTTTTGCAGGTATCCGGAAAACTGGTACCGAAACTGACCACCAGAATTGCTTTTCTTGTTTTAGACATAAGGTTTTGTTCCTTTCATCAATAGTGATAATTTCCTCTGTATGTAGTGTACCTTTATTAATCACTTTTTGTCAATTGTCTGTAGAAAAAACCGTGTAACTATTTTCTAAAAGCGAAAGATGTGGTATGATAACTCGTAATGCATTTTGCCCTGTAACTGTGAGAAAACTGAACAGTTGCGATAAAATGCTGTCAGGGAGGAACAAAAAATGAGTATATCGATGATCGGAATCGATTATAATAAAGCGAATGTAGATATCCGTGCCATGTTTTCATTTACAAAGAAAAATGCGACAGCGGCCATGGAACGGCTGAAGAAAATACCGGGGATCCAGGGATGCGTGATCCTGTCCACCTGCAACCGTATGGAACTGTGGGCGAGTACGAAGGCTGACTGGAACGGAACACTGTTAGAAGAACTTTGCAAGATAAAAGAAGTAGATCCACACAGTATGGGGAATATTTTGTGGAGCGAAAGGAAGAGGAAGCGGTAGAACATCTGTTTCATCTGACCAGCGGATTAAAATCCATGATCCTGGCGGAAGATCAGATCATCACACAGGTCAAGGATGCGCTGACGCTGGCGAGAGAGGCCTTTGTGACGGATAATGTACTGGAAGTGCTGTTTCGAAAAGCGGTGACGGCCGGAAAGAAAGTAAAGACAAATGTTATTTTCTCCAGAGCAAATCAGACCGCGATGGATCAGGCGATCGAGATGCTAAAAGAACGGAAATTCCCACTTCCGGATGCCAGATGTATGGTTATCGGAAACGGAGAGATGGGAAAACTGGCGGCGCAGTCTCTGAAACGGACCGGTGCGGATGTGACGGTTACCGTCCGGCAGTACCGAAGCGGTGTGGTGACGATCCCAATGGGATGTTCCAGAATCAATTACGGAGAACGTCTCAATTTTCTTCCGGGCTGTGATCTGGTGGTCAGCGCCACAGCAAGCCCGAATTATACACTGACAAAAGAACAGGTAGAACAGCTGTCACTGAAAAAACAGATTGTTTTTATTGATCTTGCCGTTCCACGGGACATGGAACCGGGACTCAGTGAGATCGAAGGCGTGGAACTGTATACCATCGATGATTTCAAACTGAGTGGACCGAGTGCGGCAACGATGCAGTCGATGGAACAGGCAGAAGCCATCATTCAGGAAGAAATCGATGATTTTTATGTCTGGTATCAGGGACGGGCGCTGATTCCGCGGATTCAGGAGATCAAAGAGGACGCGGTGACGGATCTGAATCTCCGGTTACATAAGATTCTTGGCAAACTTCCGCTGAGCGAACAGGAGCGGAAAGACCTGGAAGCATCTATCGATACGGCAGCGGGAAAAGTAGTGACGAAGATGATCTTCGGGCTGAGAGATACCCTGGAGACGGATGCGTTTATAGATTGTGTGGAAGGACTGGAAAAAGTATATGAAGAATAGCGCTTTTTTCCTTTATTTGTGGATATCAGTGAAAAAAAGATCGTGGTGATCGGCGGGGGAGCTATCGCCACAAGACGGGTAAAGACCTTACTTCCGTTTGAACCACAGATTGTCGTGGTGGCGCCGGAAGTGACCGGAGATCTGGAAGAGTTGGAAAAAGAAGAAAAAATTACGATTTTCCACAGAAAATATCAGAGAGAAGATATTTATGATGCCTGGATGGTGCTGGCTGCCACCAATGATCCCGAATTAAATAATGGAATCTACAGTGTAGCAAAGTGCCTGGGTGCTCTTGTGAATGTGGCAAGCAATCAGGAAAAATGTGATTTTCATTTTCCGGGAGTGATCCGGAAAGATCCCTATGTGATCGGCATCAATGGATCGGGGAAAGACCATAAAGGAACTGCCGAACTTCGAAAACAGATCGAGGCTATGGTAAACAATGCCATCTGCATCGGAAGCAGGGAGAGCCGTCTGGCGGTGATCCAGAGTGAGATGGTGATGGAATATCTGAAAAAAGAATGTCCGCAAAAAGAGATCCGTCTGCTTACGATGAAAACAACCGGCGATAAGATTCTGGACCGGACGCTGGATAAGTGGGCGGAAAAGGACTGTTTGTAAAAGAACTGGATAAAGCACTGCTGGAGAGAAGAAGTGATTTGTCCGTACACAGTCTGAAAGATATGCCTATGGAAGTTCCGGAAGAACTGCCGATTGTGGCATTTTCAAAAAGGGAAGATCCCAGAGATGTGCTGGTGCTTCCGGAAGGTGCGGACAACCTGGATCTGTCGAAACCTATCGGATGTTCCAGTCAGAGGCGAATCCTGCAGCTGCAGCAGATGTACCCGGAAGCGACCTTTAAAAGTATCCGCGGAAATGTGCTGACCAGATTGAACAAACTGGATGGAGGAGAGTACAGTGGGCTGATCCTGGCAGCAGCAGGATTAAAACGACTGGGACTGGAAGAACGGATTTCCAGATATTATGAGCCGGATGAAGTGATTCCGGCAGCAGGACAGGGGATTCTTGCAGTTCAGGGACGACAGGGAGAAGATTATTCGTATATGGAGCATTTTGCAGACAGAGAGGGAACGATTGCAGCGCTTTGTGAGCGTGCCTTTGTCCGATATCTGGATGGTGGATGTTCCTCTCCGGTAGCGGCCCATGCGGTAATCGAAGGTGATGAGATTTTCCTGCGAGGTCTGTATTATCAGGAAAGTACCGGAAAGCATAAGATCGGAACGATGCGGGGTTCTGTGGAAGATCCGGAGACCCTGGGTGTGAATCTGGCAAAAAACTGATCTGGGAGGTTGGGAAGAATGAGTAGACAGGGAAAAGTCTGGCTGGTAGGTGCAGGCCCGGGTGATGTGGGACTTTTTACCATCAAAGGAAAAGACATCCTTGCAAAAGCGGAAGTTGTGGTATATGACAGCCTGGTAGGTGATGGTGTGCTGACAATGGTGCCGGATACTGCAGAGAAGATTAACGTTGGCAAACGTGCCGGGCATCATACGATGAAGCAGGAAAATATTAATAAAGTTCTTCTGGAAAAAGCACAGGAAGGAAAAAGGGTGGTACGGCTGAAGGGTGGCGATCCGTTTCTCTTCGGACGTGGTGGAGAAGAACTGGAACTTTTGTGCGAACATAAAATTCCATATGAGGTTGTACCTGGTGTAACTTCCTGTATCGCGGTTCCGGCCTATAACGGAATTCCGGTCACACACAGGGATTTCTGTTCCTCTGTTCATGTGATCACCGGTCACAAACGGGCAGGAGAAAGATATAACATTGATTTTGAAGCCTTGGTCAGAACAAAAGGAACGCTGGTATTCCTGATGGGAATCACGGCGATGGAAGATATCTGTAAAGGGCTTCTTGAAGCAGGTATGGATCCGGAGACACCTGCGGCTGTTTTACAACAGGGAACTACCGCGGGGCAGAAAAGAGTAGTGGCTACGGTGAATACATTAAAACAGGCCTCCGATGCGGCGAAGATCCAGACACCGGCAATTATTGTGGTCGGACAGGTCTGTCAGGTGGCAGATACTTTTGGCTGGTATGAAAAAACTGCCGCTTGCCGGTTATAAGTTCTGGTAACCCGTCCGAAAGAACTGGTTTCCGGCATGGCAAAGAAACTGCGGGAACAGGGAGCCGAGGTGCTGGAACTTCCGGCGATCGGTGTGAAACCGGTGGAAGACAGAACAAATATTTCCCGGGTATTTGAAAAACTTGACACCTATCAGTGGATTGCATTTACCAGTCCGAGCGGTGTAAGAATCTTCTTTGAACTGCTGATGGAAGCCGGAAAAGATATCCGCGCACTGGGACAGATAAAAATTGCCGCCATCGGAAGAGGAACAGAAAAAGCATTAAAGAAACATAATCTGTATCCTGATCTGATGCCGGAATCTTCGACGGGGCATCTCTGGGAGAAAAAATGGCAAAAGAATGTGAGCCGGGAGCGAAGATATTACTGGCAAGAGCGGCAATCGGCAATAAAGAAGTGATCGAAGAACTGGCAAAAAGAGAAGACCTTATAGTAGATGATGTGGCAATTTATGATACATTCTATGAGAATCAGGATCTGATCGATGAAAAAGGACAGTTTGAAAGCGGGAAGATCGACTGTGCCGTATTTACCAGTGCATCAACGGTAAAAGGCTTTGTAGCTGCCACAGAGGGACTGGATTATACGAAAGTTCTTGCAGCCTGTATCGGAAAACAGACGCAGGAGGAGGCGTTACGATACGGAATGAAAACTGCAGTCGCAAAAGAAGCATCTATTGACAGTCTGGTGGAACTGGTAATAAAATTGAAAGGGCAGAGAGAAAAAAAACAAGATAAGACAGAAAGTGACAGAAGAAAAGAGGAAGAACAGTCATGGATATGATAAAGAGACCGCGAAGACTCCGCGGAGGAGAAACAATCAGAAAGATGGTACGGGAGACCCGGATGGATAAGTCTTCCCTGATTTATCCGATGTTTGTACAGGAAGGCACCGGAAGAGAAGATGAGATCCCGTCCATGCCGGGACAGTTCCGCTACACGCTGGATCGTCTGCCATATGAACTGGAACGCCTGGCGAAAGCAGGTGTGGGAAGTGTGATGCTTTTTGGTATACCGGATCATAAAGACGAGGTCGCCAGTCAGGCCTATGCCCAGGACGGTATCGTTCAGCGGGCACTGCAGGTGGGAAAAGAAAAATTCCCGGAGCTGTATTATATTACCGATGTGTGTTTGTGTGAATATACCAGTCATGGGCACTGTGGCATGCTTTGCGGGCATGAAGTGGAAAACGACAGCACTCTGGATCTGCTGGCCAAGACAGCTCTTTCCCATGTACAGGCAGGTGCGGACATGGTGGCACCTTCTGATATGATGGATGGCCGTGTTCTGGCGATCCGCAGGATGTTAGATAAAAACGGTCACAAAGAGACCCCGATCATGTCCTATGCAGTAAAATACGCATCTGCGTTCTACGGACGTTCCGTGAAGCGGCAGATTCCGCTCCGGCATTCGGAGACAGAAAGAGTTATCAGATGGATCCGCACAACAGCCGGGAGGGTGTGAAAGAAGCCCTTCTTGATGTGGACGAAGGGGCAGATATCATCATGGTAAAGCCGGCACTTTCCTATCTGGATATGATCACAAAAGTAAAAGAAGTGACAAACGTTCCGGTAGCAGCCTACAGTGTAAGCGGAGAATACGCGATGGTGAAAGCAGCGGCACAGAAAGGCTGGATCGATGAAGAGAGAATCATGTGCGAGATGGCAGTGAGCACCTATCGTGCCGGCGCACAGATTTATCTGACGTATTATGCAAAAGAGCTGGCAAAATGTATGGACGAAGGGAGAATCGGATAATGAGCAGATCAGATGAATTGTTTGAAAGAGCAGTGAAAGTTATCCCGGGAGGTGTCAACAGCCGGTACGTGCCTATGGTTCTGTAGGGATGACTCCAAGATTTATCGAGGGCGCATCAGGTCCATATGTAGTGGATGCAGACAGCAAAAAATATATTGATTATATCAGTTCCTGGGGACCGATGAT
>ENA-OQER01001629-OQER01001629.1-human-gut-metagenome-genome-assembly--contig:-NODE-1629-length-10411-cov-2.579249_pt1 | contig 10411 bp, 15 predicted proteins | sample MGYA00242797_ERZ504639 | MGnify/ENA primary metagenome ERZ504639 (study PRJEB26092, sample SAMD00036306) | human gut metagenome | host: Homo sapiens | study: EMG produced TPA metagenomics assembly of...
TATAGAAACCTCATCTATTGAACCTGACTATATAAAATCAGCCGTGAATGAATATTCCATAAGCAGCCTTGATAACACTGACTATCCTGATAGTTTCAGCCTTGATATTCCTTACATAAGCCAATACCCACAGCTTCCTACCGGCTGTGAAATAACAGCACTTGCTGAGGTTTTACACTATCTTGGCTATAACATAGACAAAGAAGAGCTTGCAAGGAATTATCTTGATATGAAGGATATAGCAACTAAAGGCTGCTTTGTTGAATACTTCTGGGGTTCTCCATGGAAATCTTCTGGAAGCGGCTGCTTTGCACCTGCCATTGCAAATGCTGCAAATGCATTTTTCAAAGCAAATGATATCAGACATTCAGCTTATATAATGAGTTATCAGCCACCAGAAATGCTATATGCACAGCTGGCCAATGGTCATCCTGTTATTGTATGGACATGCTTTGATTATAATGTTTCTGAAATCAAATATAACGAAGTTGTTCTTGATGATGGAACTGTATTTACCTGGCCAAGAAATGAACATTGTGTCGCACTGGCAGGATACGATATTGTTAAAAGGACTGTAACTCTTGCCGATCCTACTTATGGAATTGTTGAAAGGGATATGGATAAGTTTGAAGATTATTATAAGCGATATTATTATCAGGCGGTTGTGATCGAATAGGTTGCGCGAGTAACGATGCATCCGAATCAGTTATCTGATTCGGATGTCGCGGTTCTCCTCGAATATATTCAATTATATTTATTGATTATTATTATAATGTTATATTTACGCAGTCCAGAGTCTGTTATATCAATAACAATTGCAGGCATTGTTATTGATATAACCGACGTATACGCCAAAAAGCCAGCGTATACACCAGAAGAAATAACAGAAGCCACCAGCTTGTATGCAAGCATACCGCTGGTGGCTTCTATTATTTTCTTCTGACTCTGGACTCTGATAACTTAATATAAATAATCAGCAATATACTTTTGTATTCTCATCGTTACTCGCGCAAGCTATTGAGGGGAATTGGACCCCCGACCTCTTCATTACCAATGAAGTGCTCTACCACTGAGCTACAATAGCATAATTGCTGTTTTATATAACAGCAATTCTATTTATATCATTTTTGCATAAATTTATCAAGTATTATTTTGACTTATTGCCTTTCCTATCTTAGTTCTGGCACGTTGTATGGCATTATCGATAGATTTTGGGGGACGATTTAGTTCTTGCGCTATTTTTACGTAGTCTTTTCCACCCATAAGCAGTTTTATGACCTTCTTTTCCAATGGGCTTAATGTTTCAAAAACCCTTTGTTCCAGATTCCCCGTATATTCCCTGTCTATATACAGCAGCTCCGGATTCTGTTCGTATATGCCAGCCAATGTGTCCACAAGCTTCATGTCAGCATTATCATCAGCACTGTTTACTGGCTCATCAAGTGAAATATAGCCATTTAAAGGTGCATTCTTCTTGGTGTTTGAAGCTTTAACTGCATTCATTATCTGTCCATTGATACATAGTGATGCAAATGTCATAAACGAGGCTTCCTTATCTTTATCGTATGTGGTCACCGCTTTATATAACCCAATCATACCTTCCTGTATAAGATCATCTTTTTCTCCACCAACTATATACATAGCATGTGCCTTTTTTCTTACAAGATTCTTATATCTTCCATAATCGCATCTACGGCTCTCTCATCGCCATTACGATACATGCTTACAAGCTCTTCATCGCTGTATAACTCATAATGTTCCATAGACACAAACACCTCATTCTTTTTAGCTGTTATCTACATGCTTCTCTGCCTTACTATTTCAAACGCCATAACACCTGCTGCCACTGATGCATTAAGTGAATCTATATCACCTTTCATAGGAATAGATGCAACAAAATCACACTTTTCCTTTACCAGTCTGCTCACGCCATTTCCTTCGTTACCTATAACAAGTCCAATAGGTCCTTTAAGATTAAGGTTATACATAGTCTCTCCACCCATATCGGCACATACAAACCATAGTCCCTCTTTCTTAAGTGACTCTATAGTAGCTGCTATGTTAGTTACCTTAGCTACTGGTGTATAGTTTATAGCTCCTGCAGATGTCTTGGCAACTGTAGCTGTAAGCCCTACAGCTCTTCTTTTAGGTATAATAACGCCATGCGCACCAGCCAGATTAGCTGTTCTTATGATAGCACCAAGATTATGAGGATCTTCTATCTCATCAAGTATAAATATAAACGGATCTTCTCCCTTGCTTCTGGCAGCCTCAAGTATATCCTCAACATCAGCATATTCGTAAGCTGCACCTATAGCAACCACTCCCTGATGATGTCCTGTATTAGCAAGCCTGTCAAGTCTTTCCTTCTCTACATAGCTGATGATTGTGGATGTCTTCTTTGCTTCCCTGACTATGCTCTTAACTGGTCCATCCTGACACCCATCAAGTATATATAGCTTATCTATTGTCTTTCCTGAACGAAATGCCTCAAGAACCGCATTACGTCCTTCAAATGTTAATTCCTTATATCGCATTATCTTAAACTCCTATTTCTGCTGTACAGATTCGTTACACATAATCAGATATCACTTATCGCTTTTTTCACTCTCAAGATAATCCAGTGCATCTTTTATAAGCTCACACATACGTTCATATCTTCCTGACATGTACAGATATCCCATAAGTGCTTCAAAACCTGTTGCACGTCTATAGTCACTTATTGAAGCATTTTTAGCAGATGTATATGACTTGGCATTGCGGCCTCTTTTATACACGCCTTCCTCTTCCTCTGACAGCTTATCCTCAATATATCCTATCATCTTAGACTGTGACTCGGCCTTTACTATACTGCTTGCCATTCTGTTCATCTTATTAACCTGTGTGTTGCCCTTTGTAACTATCATAGTTTTTACCACAAGGTCAAATATGCTGTCACCTATATAAGCAAGCACAAGTGGAGAAAGCTGTCTGGGACTCACCTCTTTAAGTCCCAGACTCTTCCATATATCATATGTAAGATTGTCCTTACTTATACCTTCTATATGACTATCACTTTTTATTATGCTCTCTTCCATCTGACACCTTCTCTTGTATCTTCAAGAACAATTCCCTTAGCAGTAAGCTCATCTCTTATCTCATCAGCTTGCAAAGTTTCTGTCTTTTCTTGCCTGCTGTCTTTCATTAATAAGTGCTTCCACATCTTCATCAAGAAGTTCTTCCTCCTTAACAACATTAAGGCCAAGTATGTCTGCAAGCTTTACTATGCTTTCCTTAAGTGCTGTAATATAAGCCTTTGTATCAGTCTCTGATGAGTTGGAATTAGCCAGCTTTACAAGTTCAAATACCGCTGATATGGCATCCGCTGTATTAAAATCATCATCCATGGCTGCTTCAAACTTCTTATAAATATCCTTTGTTAAATCAAGCACCTTCTGTTCTTCATCTGTCATAGGTAAATCAGCAGCTGTCTTTTCAAGATGTGTAAGATTCATAACTGAAGTCACTATTCTGTCAAGACTGTTCTTCGCTGATTCCATAGCTCATGGCTGAAATTAATCGGATTTCTGTAATGTGCAGAAAGCATGAAGAATCTTAACACCTGAAGGTCATATTCTTTTGCTATATCTCTTACTGTAAAGAAGTTTCCAAGTGACTTTGACATCTTTTTGTTATCTATATTAAGAAATGCATTATGCATCCAGTACTTTGCAAAAGGAACACCATTCGCAGCTTCTGACTGTGCTATTTCATTCTCATGGTGTGGGAATATAAGATCTTCTCCTCCTGCATGTATATCTATCTCATCTGCAAGATACTTCTTTGCCATAACAGAACATTCTATATGCCATCCTGGACGTCCCTCGCTCCATGGTGATTCCCAGTATGGCTCTCCGTCCTTCTTAGGCTTCCATAACACGAAATCAAGTGGATCTTCCTTCTCATCCTCACCTGAAACCTTAAGCTTATGTGCATCATCTCTATGTCCTGCTTCAAGATCATCTATATTCTTCTTAGAAAGCTTTCCATAACCTTCAAACTTCTTGTTCTGTAATATACAGTTCCATTCTTTTCGTATGCATAACCTTTATCGACAAGTGTTTGGATCATGCTTATCATTCCATCTATTTCTTTAGTGGCAAGTGGATGTGTTGTAGCCGGCTTTATATTCATGCCTGCCATATCCTTCTTGCATTCTTCTATATATCTTTTAGATATTTCTTCTGCTGTAACGCCCTCTTCTATAGCTCTTTTAATAATCTTGTCATCTACATCAGTAAAGTTTGATACATAGTTTACATCATATCCTTTATACTCCAGATATCTTCTTACTGTATCAAACACTATCATAGGTCTTGCATTTCCTATATGGATAAGATTGTATACAGTAGGACCGCATACATACATTTTAACTTTTCCTTCTTCTAAAGGCTTAAACTCTTCCTTACGTCTTGAAAGTGTATTATATATCTTCATAACATCCTCATTTCTACGCATAACATATATCCCTGCCTATATGTTACTCGTCATCTTCATCTCTTCTTGATTCATTAACCGAATTCTCAAGCTTGGCAAGCCGCTTCTTTAACTTCTGATTCTGTTCCCTAAGCTTTTCTATCTCGTTCATAACCGGATCTGGGAGGTGTATCTGATCAAGATCAGTTTCAACCCTTACATTATCCCTTATAACAATTCTGCCTGGAACACCAACTACTGTAGAATTCGCTGGAACATCCTTTACAACAACTGAACCTGCACCTATCTTACAGTTGTCACCTATAGTAACAGAACCAAGTACCTTTGCACCTGCACCTATCATAATATTGCTTCCAAGTGTCGGGTGTCTCTTGCCCTGCTCTTTACCAGTTCCACCAAGAGTTACTCCCTGGTAAAGTGTTACATTATCCCCGATAATAGTAGTCTCACCAATAACAACACCGTGTCCATGATCAATAAACAATCCTTCACCTATTGTAGCACCTGGATGAATCTCTATACCCGTCTTTCTTGCAGTCTTTTGTGATAATCTCCTGGCTCTGTAAAAATGGCCTTTCTCATATAATTTATGAGCTTTTCTATACTTTAACAACGCCCAGAAACTAGGATAAAGAAACACCTCCATCTTAGTTTTGATAGCTGGATCCCTATCCATAATCACAGCCATTTCCTGCTTTATAAAATCTAAATATTTCATATCTGATAACTTCCTAACTATTCATATGATCTTAATTCATTATATGATGTATTTTATCTCAGATATGCTGTTGTATATTTATGTTCTTTATACTTCTCTTTTTGCAGCACATCCGTTACAGCCGCTGCAACAGTTTGTCATATCAGAATCACCATATATATAATTAGACACTGAAACAAGACTGCATATAGCCTGTGATGATATACCGTCTCCTGTTCCTGTGAATCCAAGTCCTTCTTCTGTTGTTGCTTTGATATTCACCTGGTTAATATCAAGCTTAAGCGTCTTTGCTATATTCTCACGCATAGTGTCTATATACGGACGCATCTTAGGTCTCTGTGCAATAATAGTTGCATCTATATTCTCTATAATATAATTATTCTCATCAAGAAGCGCACCAACATGCTCTAAAAGCTTCATGCTTGATATTCCCTTGTATCTGTCATCAGAATCCGGGAAATGCTTTCCTATATCTCCAAGTGCTGCTGCACCAAGGAGTGCATCCATGATAGCATGAAGAAGTACATCAGCATCTGAATGTCCAAGAAGTCCCTTCTCATATGGTATCTCCACGCCGCCAAGAATAAGTTTTCTATTTTCAACTAATTTGTGAACATCATAACCCAGTCCAACTCTCATATGCTAACCATACCTTTCTATGATATCGTATATTTTCAAATTTATTCTTATCTTTATAAGTAAAACACATTTTTATAACATTTACAAGCACATATTAATAAACATAGCATTATTATATGTTTGTATTTTATCGCACTATCACCTTGATACATCCAGCATCACTTCTTATCCAGCTGTCTTTTTTCTCTTTTCGTCAATATCAGGTGTCTTACTGCTGCTACAGGATGATGTAATATCATCCTTGGACCTGAATATCGCATAACCGCTTTAATCTTATCCCTCATATTAGGCTTATAGCAATGCACCTTACAATTAGAACAAAATGTCTTTGTTTCCATAAATGGACATTTATCGCTTCTCATACTGGCATATTCTGCCAGTTTCTGACACTCACTGCACATAAGGCTTCCTGTATGATGATTACCACGGCAATACAGTTGTATCATCTGCGTGACCATCTCTTTTTCCTGTTCACGTTTTCTGTTAATATCTGTATTTTTTCTTTTCATCTTACATACCTCTTTCACTCTATATCAGCAAAGCCAGAGCTTTAACTCTGGCTTTATATCATATCATCTAACTTACTCTTCCGCGCTCAACCGAATATGTCCTGTCAGCTATTCTCATCGTAGACTGTCTATGCGATACAAGCACAACCGTCTTATCATTCTTTCCTTAGCTATTGACTTAAGTATAACTGCTTCATTCAGGCTGTCGAGATTACTTGTTGGTTCATCTAAAAGCACAAGGTCTGAATCATGCAAAAACACTCTTGCAAGACCTATCCTTTGTTTCTCTCCACCAGATAGTGTATCACCAAGTTCACCAACAGGCGTGTCATATCCTTTAGGAAGTGTCATGATAAAATCATGTATTGATGCCTTTTTGCAAGCATTTTCTATATCCTCATCAGTCGAATCAAGCCTTGCTATTCTTATATTATTTCTGATACTGTCACAGAAAAGATGAGTATCCTGTGTCATATAGCTTTCCATGTTTCTAAGGTCATTAGTATTAACAGTCCTTATATCACGCTTTCCTATGCTTATTGTTCCACTATCTGTATCCCAGAATCTCATAAAAAGTTTAAGAAGCGTTGACTTTCCACTACCACTCTTTCCAACTATTCCTGTAACTTCACCTTTTAATATATTTAAAGAAAAATCATCCAGTATCTTTTCATCATCATATGAAAATGTAATATTTTCTGAACTTATCCCATCAAAAACAGCATTTTCCTTTCCAGAAACCTCATCAACAACCGGATTTTCATCAAGTATATTTAACACTCTGTTCCTGCTGCAAATGTGCTTTGCAATGTGCTTCCAAGTGATGCCAATGCAACAGCTGGTCCAAACGATGAAAATAGAGCTATTGATGTAAGAAGTACTCCATCAAAGCCTATACTTCCACAAGCATAAAGAAAAGCCCCTGTAAATACCATTATGATATCAAACACAAGTATACATACATTAGTAACTGCTGTATTAATACCAGCCTTATCTTTCATACGTCTGGAATACTCTGAAAGTTCATCAGTCTGCATATTCATGCATTAAGCCTTTTATTTCCAAAACCATACTGTATTATCTGCTGCACGCCTCTTAAGCTATCCAGCACAAAGCTGCTAAGCTCACCTGACTTTGTACGATAAACCATGCCATCATCGCCACCAGCCTTTGATGCCAAAAGCGGTATAACTACACCTGTCACAATATAAGCAACAAGCGCAACTACTGCTAATATCCAGTGAAATGAACCTATATATACACACATTATAACTGTATACAAAACAGCAATTGCTATTGGTGATATTGTATGTGCATAAAACACCTCAAGAAGCTCTATATCTGATGTTATAACCGATATGAGATTTCCCCTGTCCCTGCCCTCAAGCTTTGCAGGACACAAGTTTCTTAACGCTTTAAACACCTTATCTCTTATAATAGCTAACAATCTGAATGCTATAAAATGATTGCATGACTGTTCTGCATATCGAAATCCAGCCCTTACAAGTGCAAAAACAATAACACTTATAAATATAACCTTAAGTGATAAACCTGTATCATAACCAGAAGCATCAAGTATTGCATATCCTCCAAATATCGTTATAAAGGAGGCACACAGATGACCTGCAAGACCCATAAATATAGCTATAATCATATATCCTGTAAGTGGCTTAACAAGTCCTATAAGTCTTAACATAACAGTTAATCCACTACGTCTCTTTATCTCACTATTCATACTAATCCTCATTTCTATACACGTTTTATATATTTTCCATTTCACACTGTGTATTCCACAAGCTGGCATATATACCATTTTTTTCAAGAAGTGCTTCATGTTTTCCACATTCAGCTACATATCCATCGCTAAACACATATATATTGTCAGCTTTAACAACATTAGCAAGACGATGTGATATAAGAATAACCGTTTTTGTTCTGGCAAGATTATGAACCTCTGCCATAATATCATCCTCGCTCTCAACATCTATATTAGATGTCGCCTCATCAAATATATATACACTGTTATCACGCATAAGTGCCTTGCAAGTGCCAGTCTCTGTCTCTGTCCACCCGACAGGTTAGATGCCTGCTCATTAAGCTTCATATCAAGGCCACCCTGCTCTTTTATATAACCATCAAGTTTTACATGTCTTAAGACTTCCCACATTTTATCATCTGCAGCATCAGGATCTGACATGCGCAGATTATCTCTTATAGTTCCTTTAAACATATAACTCTGGTGACTTATGTACGTAACATTTTCCATTAATGATTTTTCGCTTATATCTGAAAGCCTTACTCCACCTATAGTTATGCTTCCTCCAAAATTTTCATTCTTTTTAGTAAGAATACCAGCAAATGTAGACTTACCACATCCACTCTCTCCTACTATTGCAGTAAAGCTTCCCATCGGACATTCAACATTAATATTTTTTAATATTGGTCTTTGTGCTTCATACGCAAACTGCACATTTCTAAAGCTTATATTATGATTGTCCGGAAACTCCTGATTCCCCTTCTCACTTTCTTTCATATCAAGAAAATGAAATATCTTATCACTTGCAGCCATTCCATTCATAGCTATATGAAAGAATGACCCGAGCTGTCTCATAGGTATAAAAAGTCTGCTGATAAAAGAATAATAAGCAGACAGCCTGCCATATCTATATGTCCACTTCTAAACTGTAGTACAGATACAATAAGCCCAAGTGTAGCACCTCCATATGCAACGAAATCCATAATAGAAATAGAATTCAGCTGCATTGTCAGCACCTTCATTGTGATTTTCCTAAACTTTTCCGACTCTTCATTCATCTGACTGTTCTTATATTCATCCGCCTGGTATATCTTAAGAGTTGTAAGTCCCTGCAGATTCTCTAAAAATGTATCACCAAGTGCTGTATACTGATCCCAATACTTAGATAGCAGCTTTTTTGCCCATGTCTGGACTGCTGCTATAGATACAGGTATCAAAGGTACGCATATAAGAAGAATAACTGCTGATGTAACATTTATAGTGCATACATATACAAAAAGTGTCAGTGGTGCCAGCATTGCATAAAAAAACTGCGGAAGATATGCACCAAAGTATGTTTCAAGCTGGTCTACACCTTCTACCGTTATCTGCACAAGCTCTGATGTCTTTATCTTTTCATTATATGAAGCCCCCAATCTTAACAGCTTTTCATATATAAGATTCCTTAATGTTTTCTTTACCGTCTTAGATGATTTATAACTCATTCTTGCTGAAAATATATTGCATATGAAACGAATCAAAAAACATACAGCCAAAACTGCTGCAAGCTGTAATATTCTTTGTTTTAAATTCCCTGTATCCTTTGTTACTGCAAGTGTTGCTATAAAAGACGTTATCATAGTCATGAAACTATGTTCGATATAAGAGCTATCCATTGAAACAACACATTACCCGCTATGTATTTTTTGCTATCAGGTACTATCTGTACCAGACGTTTTTTTATCATATTATTTATCCATCCTTATTTAAATAATTTAATAATCTGTCAGAATTATATCCCACCACTTATTTAATAATTTCATACTTTTAATAATTTCATACTTTTAAATGTTGATGGTTGTATGAGACTGCTTCAGGATGTGTAGTTCTAACACTTGTTAGTTTATTCAAACCTTTTATTAATAATTTATCTCATTTTTATGTGATGTGTCAAGTGGAATTACATTGGAAATTGGAACTGGAAATAAATTGGAGATTGGAATTATTGACAGTTGAAATAAATTAGAATAATTGAAATTGATTAGGAACATTTTAAAAGCCCCTGCAATCTTTATCTTTAAGATCGCAGGGGAGAAAAATAATACTCACAATGGAATTATATACCATTATGATGAAAGGAGGGAGAATTCTAATCTTTGTTAGAAACTAGAATTCAATATGAAAATAAAATCTTGTAAAAAGTATTTGTAATGGATAGTTATAAAATAGCATACATGTTTTATTTTTTCAAGTCCTTTTATGTATTTTTGCCTATTATCACAAGTTTAATATACATTTTTTATGCAACTTGTACACTTCATTGTTTAAGTTTAA
>ENA-OQER01001630-OQER01001630.1-human-gut-metagenome-genome-assembly--contig:-NODE-1630-length-10407-cov-1.740175_pt1 | contig 10407 bp, 20 predicted proteins | sample MGYA00242797_ERZ504639 | MGnify/ENA primary metagenome ERZ504639 (study PRJEB26092, sample SAMD00036306) | human gut metagenome | host: Homo sapiens | study: EMG produced TPA metagenomics assembly of...
TTCACATAAATTAATTCCCTACTCAAATCATCACGCAGATCATGCCTGCGGCATCGTACAGGTATGTTACCCGCTTGTTGCTGTCCTCTTCATTTTTGTTAATCTTAATTCCAAACCGTACAGCTCTTTCTGCTGCCGCCATTGCTTCACTCATACTTTTTTACCTCGTTTTCTCATATAAAAAAAATGTGTAATACAGTGTCATTGTCAAATCACTAAATTTATACTGCGGGTGTTCTCCCGGCTCTAATGGTTTCATTAACCCCAGCTTTTGCCAGTCCTTATGCCGGATATCCGGCACTACCGCAAAATCCTTTACCTCTGCCCGCCATATCTCTTTACTGATCTGGCTCTTATCTTCCCGCAATATTCCCAGCCAGCCTATGTATACGTCTGCCTCACTGGTTTCGTACCTGCTGCCCTTGCCCTTAACAATGCGTATTCTTGTTATGTTGTGTATTGGCTCTATGAATTGCTCTAATGTCATTCTTTTATTTTTCCGGCATTTCGTTATATTCTCGGTATTTCCGCTGCAATGGTAGAAATGCTGGCGCACCCTTTAAAAATCCGGGGCTGCCCGCTGAATATAAATAAGAAACGCTCACTTTCTGTATTTCGTCTATAATCTCTAAACACCGCTCTTTTGTTTTCGTATGTTCCTATTTCTTCTAATACTCCGTCAGAAAATAAAATTCTGTTGTGTTTCTTTTGGCTCTTGCCCCTTTTTGGCTCTTTTTGTTACACTTCCATACTCCACACATGCATAATTTCCACCCAGCCTATACAGCTTTTCTCTGTCTTGACTTCTTATGTACATGTTGCTCACGTTTTTCCTCTCTTTCTTTTACTTCCCAATAATAAGCGTCCATTATCCACATTTCCTTGCTAAAGGTAAATGATAATGCTATCGGCATGAAAAATGCTGAAATCGTGATAATATCCAAATCCAAAAGAGGTGCAAACGGTGTTGCAATTACCAACACCGCAAATGTCGCAATCCCACATAATTTCTGCTTAATGAAATATCTTTTTCTTCTGCGTCTTTCATGTTCCCGTTGCTGTAATTGTTTTTTTGCATAATTCATGCCGTTATAAAAATCTTTTGTGCGTTCCATACTTTCCTCTCTTCCCGGCGGTGCTCTTATTTTCATATTGCCCACGCTCCTGTAGTGGCTTCGTATGCTGTGTTGCCCCTTTTCACATTAAAAAGTTGCCTAAAACCTGTTGACCGTCCACACGCTCTCTAGCTGGCGTGCCCACTGCTCCAATTCACAGCACCCAGCGTGTAGTTGTTCGCCTGCTGCCACGCTGTCGCAGGTTGCCACGTTCCTGCTTTCAATGCGCCGTATGGGACTTGACCCATGACTTACCGCTTATGAGGCGGTTGCTCTAACCAACTGAACTAACGGCACTCGTGCGCTCATTGCCGCTTTATCCTTGATAATTTTCAAATTTTTCGCAGCTATAAAATGCGTACTTGCTATTTACCCACCGCTGTAATTTTTTTAATTTGTGTTTGCGCGGTAATAGCTCTTTATTAAAAATCATCACATACGGCGTGTATCCCATATTTCTTAACGTGTATACTCTTTCTAAATCTTGCTCAAACGTAGTATTAAAATTACAGAGTACATATACTGTCATTTTTTCTTTTCGCCACCCTGTACTCTCTTTAAACTGCTTAAATTTTGGCAAAATTATTTTCTTATCTTCGTATCTGTCCCATGCAAAATGTATATTTTTGATTTTCATTTGCTTTATGTAATCTATTTTTTCTTGCGTCATAATTCTAATATCGCACCCTTGCGAAAAATCTACCCACGCATTGCTCTCTATGAGTTGCTCGCTTAACTCTCTCCACTCTTTCGCTAGCAACAATATTAGGTCTAACAGTACTATTCTTTTTGCCCTCTCCAAACTCTGTTAATCCGCTACTTTTCTTGATGTTCTCCCTCTTTATCTTTTACAATGCAGAAATCACAACCTCTTGGGCAGCCTCGTGTAAGAAATCCGTATGCAGTTTCTTTTACCTCTGGTATCTTTTCATAATAAATACTGTAATCCGGGTATATATGTTCAATTTCATCATTTAACACTGTTCCACCACTCGGATAGTTATAGCCTGTACCACCTTTGATAATTTCTGTTGCGTCCACAAAATACTCATAGTCTTGCGTAAAAGAAAACACTTTACTCATATAAACTCTATCCATATGCCCGCTAAACAATGGTTCGTACCACTCTACACTATCGCCTTTCGTTTTGTGATATGCTGCAAGTTTCATAAGTGGAAGATTCGGGAAATTATGCCCGTCTAGATCTATTAACCCTACTTCATTTGTGCGCTCTCTCCTTATAATGTTTCCTGTGCTTTTCTGCGCTGTATGTATCCGGCGTTGCTCCGCAGCGGGCGTACTCCTTATAAATCGTATCCCGGTGTACTCCTAAGTAGCTGCAATATCTACTACCCTGCTGCCCGCCCGGCTCATTTTCTCTATTACTTGCCTATCTTCATAGCGCAATCTTTTGTATTTTCTTGCCACCGTTCCCGCTCCTTTCTCTTGAAATAAAATAAGCGCACAAGAGCTTTTTACACTCTTGCACGCTTTCTTTTTCTTGCCATAAATAAAAAAAGAAATCCGGCAAGAGTTTTTTAATTTCTCTTGTCGAATTTCATTCTAAAACTTATATTGCTTTTTATGATTTCTTCTGTTAAAGTATACATAGATATAGTTGTTTTTTCTGCAATCTTTATGCTGATACAGAACAGCTACCATATTAAGAAAGAATGAGGTTTTTATTATTATGAGTGATCTGGAAAACAGCGCATGCACCGGTTCCTGCGATACCTGCGGGTCCGACTGCAACCTTGATTTATCCAACCCGAATGCAACCGTAACCCTGACCCTGGACGATGACAGTGAACTGGTCTGTGCCGTCCTGACCATCTTCCCTGCCGGCGAGCATAAATATATTGCTCTGCTGCCATTAGATGAGAACGGCGAAAACCAGGACGGTGAAGTATTCTTATACCGTTTCTTCCAGGAAGAAGGTCAGCAGCCAACTCTCGAGAACATCGAAGACGATGACGAATATGAAATCGCTGCCGATGCTTTCGACGAACTGTTAGACAGTGCTGAATATGACGAAGTGGTTGACGGTAAAGAACTGTAAGAAACACCACGGTCACAGACCTTGGTTTGTGACCGCATAAAAATCCCGTACATGACAGAATCGTTTATTGATTTTTGTCATGTCACGGGATTTCTTTTGTTCCGGTCGTCTCAGATAACTGTCAGTCTTTACCTTCTACTTTTTCACCGTAGACATAATAGTGTACCCACTCTCCAAGATTCACGGCATGATCGCCAATACGTTCCATATATTTTGCAATCATCAGTACGTCCAGTTCACTGCCGGAACTATTTGGATTTTTTGCAATTTCTTCCATCAGTTCCATTTTGATCTCTTCAAAAAGCCGATCCACCTGATTGTCCGTGGCAATCACTTCTGCTGCCAGTTTGTCATCCTTGCGTACAAACGCATTAACACTGTCATTGACCATCTTGGATGCAATTTTACCCATATGAAAAATCTTCGGATGCACTTCCAGCTGAAAATCTGTCAGATGCCTGGATACATCTGCGATATCTGCTGTCTGATCTCCGATCCGTTCCATATCCGCGATCATGCGAAGTGCGGAAGAGATACTTCTCAGATCCCCGGATACCGGCTGCTGGCGAAGCAGCAGTGTCATACACATGGCTTCGATATCCCTTTCTTTTTGATCGATCTTCTGTTCAATCTTATGTACACTGACCGCAATCTCCTCGTCTTTTTCCCGGAGTGCTTTCATCACCAGTGACATGGCCTCCTCACAGAGGTCACCCATCTCAATCAATTCTCCATTCAGCTTAAGCAGCTGCTCCTGATATGCCTGTCTTGCCATCAGCCAAACCTCCCTGTGATATAATCATCTGTCCGTTTATCTTGCGGTTTTGAAAATATGGTTTCTGTATCATTCATCTCCACCATCTCTCCCAGAAGGAAAAATGCGGTTTTGTCTGAGATTCTGGCTGCCTGCTGCATATTATGGGTAACCATAACAATAGTATACTGGTTTTTCAGTTCCAGTGCCAGATCCTCGATTTTCGTAGTAGAAATCGGATCAAGCGCACTGGTCGGCTCATCCATCAGAAGGACTTCCGGCTGTACCGCCAGCGCTCTGGCGATACACAGTCTCTGCTGCTGTCCACCGGACATACCAAGTGCACTCTTTTTCAGCCGGTCTTTTGTCTCATCCCAGATTGCCGCCTTTTTCAGAGAATCTTCCACAATCGCATCCAGTTCGCTTTTTTTACGGATTCCGTGTGTTCTCGGTCCATAGGCAACATTATCATAGATACTCATAGGAAACGGATTCGGCTTCTGGAATACCATGCTACCCGTTTTCTCAGCAGATTGACATTTTTCATCTGGTTGATCGGTTCACCGTCCAGAAGCAGTGTTCCGGTGATCTTACATCCTTCTACCAGATCATTCATTCGGTTTAAGGACTTTAACAATGTGGATTTTCCGCATCCGGAAGGTCCGATAAATGCAGTAATCTCTTTTTCCGGGATATGCATGGAAATCTTTTTCAGTGCCTGAAAATCCCCGTAAAACAAATCCAGATCTTTTATCGTAAATTTATCTTTCTCCATTTTCTTACCTCTTTGTCAGTTTTTTCGCGATCCAGCCGGAACCGGCATTGATCAGAAGTACTACTACCAGGAGTACCACTGCCGTTGCATATGCCTGTTTCATATACAGTCCCTCGGACAACAATGCGTACATATGAACAGCCAGCGTTCTTCCCGAACTCATCAGTCCAGGTACTTTTGCGATAGTACCTGCTGTATACATCAGTGCTGCCGTCTCTCCTACCACACGGCCGATACCCAGAATCACACCTGATACGATACCCGGTACCGCAGAAGGAAGAATGATGCGGAAGATTGTCCGCAGACTTCCCGCTCCCAGACCAAAACTTCCCTCACGAAAGGAATCCGGTACTGCTTTCAGTGCTTCTTCTGTAGTTCGAAGAATCAAAGGCAGTATCATAATCGCCAGAGTGAGCGCACCTCCCAGGAAGGTATAACCCCATCTGAATGTTGTTGCAAATAACAGATAACCGAACAGACCATAGACGATCGATGGAATTCCGGAAAGCGTTTCCGCTGTGATCCTTACGAGTTTTACCAGTTTGCTTCCTCTTTTTGCGTATTCCACCAGATAAATAGCTGCGCCGATACCCACCGGAACTGCGATCAGTAATACCAGAAGTACCATCAGAACGGTATTGATGATTGCTGGCATCATGGATACATTCTCTGTATTATATTCCCAGGCAAACATCTCCGGTGAAAGGTCGGTATTCCACGAATGAGGATATAACCTACGATACAGACTGTGATCCCCACGGTAAGAAATGTGGCAATCCACATCAGAAACCGCAGCACCAGAGAAAATGGCTGTTCTTTGTAACTTTCCAGCTGACCTTTTATCTTTTCCATCACTGTCCGCTCCTCCTTTGCAGTGCACTGCAGCACAGATTAATGATCAGGATCAGTACAAATAACACTACTGCCGTTGCAATCAGTGCTTCTCTGTGAAGATCCGTTGCATATCCCATCTCCATAACGATGTTGGAAGTAAGGGTTCGAACACCCATAGCCAGGTTTCCCCGGTATCACCGGCTGATTTCCGGCTACCATGATCACCGCCACGTCTCGCCGATGCACGACCGATACCAAGAACCACACCGGCAAGAATTCCTGACTTTGCTCCCGGAAGTACTGCAAAGAACACACTTCGTTCCCGTGTGGCGCCAAGAGCCAGGGCTCCTTCATAATAGGAGTCCGGAACCGCGCGGATACTGCTTTCTGCCACACCGATCACGGTGGCAGAATCATAATTCCCAGCAGTATCGATGCTGTCAGAACACTTTTTCCGCTTCCTCCCATGAGTTTTTGCATGATCGGAACAATTACTACCAGACCAAAGAATCCGTAGACGATCGATGGGATTCCTGCCATCAGTTCCACTGCCGGTTTGAGAATTTTATATAACTTCTCGTTACAGAACTTTGCCAGATATACCGATGCGAAAAAAGCAATCGGAACACCGATAATAATTGCTCCTGCGGTTACATAGATACTACCCACAATCATCGGCAGGATGCCGAAAATATTGTTCATGGGTTTCCATTTTTCTCCCAACAGAAAATTCAATGGTCCAATCTTTGCGATTGCCGGAATTCCGTTTGCAAACATAAAGATGCAGATCAATACAACTGCCGCGATTGACACACATGCTGTCAGGATGAAAACACATTTCATAATGAATTCTCTTGCTTCCTTCATGTTACTCCTTCTTTCAGAGAAAAACTGTTCCGTCTTTCACTTTTCTATGGAATACGGAACAGTTTCTTTTCTGTTTCTGATCATTTACTGTACGTCTGCCCAGTCCTGCGTTTCTCCTGTGAAGATAGACATTACCTGATCACTGGTCAGCTCATCTACCGGGTTCTGTTTGTTCACGATAACTGCGATTCCATCCAAAGCGATCGGTGTTGCGGTTACACCCTGAGAAGTCTCTGTATCCTTCAGTTCTCTGGATGCCATTCCGATATCGCAGATTCCGTCGATGGCAGAAGTAACACCTGTGGTAGAATCGTTCTGCTGTACTTCGATTTCCACATCTGCATTCAGTTTTTTATAGCTCTCAGCCAGTTTTTCCATAACAGGTGTGACAGAAGAAGATCCTGCAACAGTTACTTTACCGGAAAGACCTGATGCTTCATATGCACCTTCATTGCCCTGGCTGATATATCCGTTATCTTCAACTACTTCTGTCCGTCTTCGCTCATGATATATTTTACAAAATCAGCTGCCACCTCACTCAAACCATCTTTTGTTACAATATTAAACGGACGGGAAATTTTGTAAGAACCATCTTTTACAGTATCTACAGAAGCTTCTGCACCGTCGATTTTCAATGCTTTTACGCTGTCATCCAGAGATCCCAGAGATACATAACCGATTGCATATTCATTACCTGCAACTGTTGTCATCATAACAGAAGTACTGTTGGTGATTTCTGCTGTATCTGTGGTGTTATCAATTTTATTTCCATCGGTATCTTTTGTCTCGATACCGAACAGTTCGATAAAAGCTCCTCTTGTTCCGGATCCTTCCTCTCTGGATATCGGACTGATCAGTCCCGAGAAATCTCCTCCCTTACTGTCTTCAGCTGCCGGAGTGTCTGTTGCTGCTGTATCTGTGTTTTCAGACTCCTGTGTTGTATCTGTACCGGTTGTAGTATTGCTGCTTCCACATCCTGTAAAGATCATTGCGGATACTGCAACTGCTGTTCCCATTACTGCCCATGTTTTTTCATAATAAAATTTCCTCCTAGTCATAACCATTCTTTTTCTTTATTTATCTGACAAAGAGAGTATAGAAAATCTATGTTAAAACCGAAAGTTGTCTTTCGTAAAATAAGTGTTAAATAAACCGGGACTTTGTAAAGTGATTTTACATACGCTTCCCCTTTCGGATCCGGTACACACAAAAAAAGACAAGGATGTGTAAAAGAATTACACATCCTTGTCTTTATCATCACCGATATCCTCGTATTTCAGATCTTCCGCATATTCCAGTCTTCCGATATAGGTAGTATGGATAAACATTGCCGGTAACAGGACACTCGTGATCACACTGGACACAGCATCTCTGATGCTGTGTCCATCCCATAAAAGCACCAGATAATTTACCATGCCGGTAAAAAAGCCCAAACCGAACAATATGAGCCCCGTAGTCATCAGGAATCGTAGTCTTCGTGGATTCTCCCGGAAGATCACTCCCAGAATACCTACTATCAACAGACATACTCCATAGCTTCCGTAGATAATACACAGTACATTGGCCCTGTGCATCTGCGCCGGTGCAGTCGGTATATATCTGAGACCCAGACTCAGATACTGCACAAAATAAATACTGATATCCATAGCTCCTTTTAACATAAGAAGAAAAGAAGCTAAAAAAAGCCAGTTTCTCGCTTTCATCTTTCCTATCCCTTATTTTCCGGTGGTACTTCCAAAACCACCATTTCTCACTCCATCTGCATCGTCGTCTTCCGTGATTCCGTACTGCATGAAGATTCCCTGTACCATTCCTTCACTCTGTCCAACTTCCAGCGTTTTTCCTTCTTTGCTGTCATTGGTCAGCTTCATGAACATATGCCCTTCATTATCCGAATAAAATAATCACTGTCAATGATTCCCACGGTGTTATTCAACTGCAGGCGATACTTGAAGCCAAGACGCTTCGCGGATACAGGCACAGCACCCAGTCTTCTGCCATCTCCACCCGGACACCGGTAGGAATCTTTACCATCTCTCCCGGCGCCAGTGTAAAAGCTGACCGGTGCAAAAAATCATATCCGGCACTTCCCCTGGTGGCACGTTTTGGCAGTTTAATACCTTCATATATTTCCCGGATCTTTTCTTCCGGCTGTTCCCCGAGGTATCTACCCAGTCCTTCCGGAACTGTTCCCAGCTTACTTTATGAAATTTTGCGATTCTTTTCATTCTTTTTCTCCTTATGCGTGTAATACTACCAGACCTACTTCTCTGGATTTTGGTACATCGATCACCCGCTGATTCGGGCTTCCCTTCCATGGAAGGCTCACATCCCTGCGTTCCAGATCGAATTTGCCGTCTACTATCACATCCAGATAAGAAACAATCGGCAGATCCTGAATATCTTCCCACAGATATCCTGTATACAGCCAGATGTTCTTCTTTGGATATTTTTCCTTAATCTCTCTTGCAAAAGCCGTAACTTCATCCACATTCTTCTCATGAAGCGGATCACCGCCGCTGAAAGTGATTCCCTCTATATACGGTTTGTCCAACTGCTCAAAAATCTCCTGTTTTGCAGATTCGTCAAACAGTACTCCGCCTTCCGGATCCCAGGTAATCGGATTCTGACAGCCTTTGCAGTGATGGCTGCATCCAGCAACCCACAGAACCACCCTCAGTCCGTCACCGTTTAACATATCATCTTTCGTTATATCATGGTATCTCATAAATCCATTATATCCTTTCTCCAAATTTACTTTCATTCTGACAGCAGATCCCGGATTTTAGATCTTACCACATCGAAAGCCACATCGTTCATTCCACTGTTGACAACAATATCTGCCCGATTTCTCATCGGTTCCACATAAAGATAATGCATCGGCTTTACTGTGGTCAGATACTGCTCTACAATATTATCCAGATCTCTTCCCCGTTCCTTTACATCTCTGATGATGCGCCGGAGGATCCGCTCATCCGCATCTGCATCCACATAAATTTTGATGTCCAGCAGTTCCCGTACCCGTGGATCCGTCAGAAGAAGGATACCTTCCACGAGAATAATTTTCTTTGGTTCTATATGAAGCGTTTCTTTTGAGCGATTATGCTGACTATAGTCATACACAGGACATTCGATGCTTTCTCCTGCTTTTAGCTTTTTGAGGTGTTCTGTCAGAAGATCCGTCTCCAGTGAATCCGGATGATCATAATTCACTTTTTTTCTCGCTTCAAAGGGAATAGCATCCTGACACCGGTAATAATTGTCATGATAAATAACTGCCACATCGTCCGGAAATTCATTTTTTAAGCGATTAGTAAACGTTGATTTCCCCGAACCGGTTCCTCCGGTTATTCCTATGATCGTACATTTCATTACGTATCGTTCCACCTTTGTGTTTATTTCCCTGAACAGTTTAGCACACCATGCTTCCCACGCAAGGAAAAGAGCGGGTAAGCCCGCAGCGAAACCGAAAGGATACAGATGCCAAACCCGATGATACAGCAGGTGTAACAGGATCTTAGGCAGATTCCTCTGCTGCCTGTAGAGTTACAATGTTTAACTGATTCAAATTTTTCATCCTTCTTTTATCTTATCAAATCGAACATAATTTCACAACAGAAATCTCTTAAATTTAACCACTCTTTCATATGTATTCAGATTACTAAAAATGTGTATCGGAAAGATACTAATCCGTTTTGCATATAAAAACAGACCTGCTTACTTATATCTCTACAAGTATACAGGTCTGTTGTTTTGTCGTTTTGACATATTGTGGAAATACTACATCCCTTAGACTTATTAAAAACTTCGCAAACTTTCGTTTCAGATTTTGGTAAAATTCCGACGCCGGGTCGCCGTAAATATTTTTACCGGTGGTGGGGTTCTCCTGATGGCCGGTCATGCCGGTGATGGAGTTATCCAGAACCACAACCACGGAATTGGAGTTATTATAGGCGATATCAATCAGGCCGGTAATCCCGGAGTGGATGAACGTGGAGTCTCC